>ERZ827197.1023-NODE-1023-length-26371-cov-5.942050_pt1 | contig 26371 bp, 27 predicted proteins | sample MGYA00519867_ERZ827197 | MGnify/ENA primary metagenome ERZ827197 (study PRJEB31778, sample SAMEA3449278) | human gut metagenome | biome: human gut; feature: human-associated habitat; material: faeces | place: United Kingdom | collected 2010/2012 ...
TATTATGAGTTTAAATCCACGTTTTGACAACTAGGAGGTCATTTCATATTATCTAGATTATCTAAATCATCACTTAATGCATCATACTCATCTTCATATTTATCTTCAATCTCTTCTTCATCATCTATGCTTTCTTCTAAATTATCTTTATCCTTAACAGTTAAGCTATTCATCTTTTTTAATACATTCATCGTTTCAATCTCCTTTAACTTACCAGACTAATTGTCCTACAAAATAGAATATTGAAGTATCACCATACTCATTACCTTCATACTCTAAAACACCATTAAACCATTTGGATATGGTGGCTACAACAATATCGAGGGTGTAGTCAATGCATACTGCTGGGCACATGCAAGAAGAAAGTTATATGAAGCACTTAAGTAAACTTGGTCCTGGGATCAAGTTTTTTTATGAAAAAGAGCGCTCACGCGCTCTAATCTGGAATTCTATTATATCTCTTTCCATTTACTTCAAATTCATTATTGTTTATTCTATTAAGGTGAATAGTCTGATCAATCTCTTTTGATTTATAATCATACGTACTTGTATAATCATAAGTCTGACAATAGAATCTTACTTCGTTATTTGTTCGACTTCCTGCATATATACATTTATACTCTGATTTTCTTTTCTCCTCACCCCTATTTGTTTCAAAGAATGCTACATCATCACCACGTATATCAAAATAATTTCCTTCTAGATCTCCTTCTATCTTCCATATTCCATCATATACATGATAATGATCATAAGTTACTTTTGCATAGATACCACCACCAAGTAGAATAACACATACTACAATGAGTGAAGCAAATACTTTTTTATTCTTCTTGAATGCATGACAGAATGCAAAAAATGTACTTTTGATAGACTCTTCATCTTCAGGCTCTTCTAATTTTGGTTCGTGTAACATCTTACCTTGAGTTGTAAGCATGACCCCTATTCCATTTATTGCCTTTCCAAATACCCATACAAGAATCATTAAAAATACGAAAATGACTGCGTAATAGATTTTTCTACTTAGTAAATAATTATTTCCTAGATAAAAATACAAAAGAAATGCATTCACTAATAGACCTATTAGCGTAAAAATCTTTGATAATGCTTTGAGTTCCCTTCCTAATCTATAATGCATAATTAATCTCCCTTCATATTAGATTGCCTCTCATTATATCATACGATTATTTAAAAACGGTTCTATTTTCATCAGATGCTCAATATTCACATCTATATTCACAATCTATATAATTAGAAAATCCTTACATTGTATAGACACAAAAAAACGTTAACCAGAAAGTTATGGTGACTTTTTTATATACAAAAAGCTCTCTCAATTAAAAAAGTTTAAGTATTGTGAGTGATAGAGTTAGTTTATTTAGTTAATTAAACTTAATAAGTTTGCTAAATTTGTAGAATAATTAGTTTATTTTATCAATTAAACTAATTATGTTTGCTTATTTTGTTAAATAATTAGTTTATTTTGTTAATTTTTGTTTATTTATTGTATAAAACTAATAAATCAGTTATACTCTATTTAAACAAAGATAGTTTTATATAGTAGTCAAGTTTTCATGTAATTAAATATGATAGAAAGGAGAAATTATGCTTAGCATCGAATTAAATGATTTAATCAAACAAATAATTAAGACAAAAGCCGAATCACAAACTATAGAAATTAAAGCAGCACACAAAGGAACACCTAAACGTTTATATGATACATTATCAAGTTTTTCAAACCAGGACAGCGGTGGAATAATTGTATTTGGTCTAGATGAATCATTAGGTTTTGAACCCGTAGGAGTCTATGATTTGCAAGATTTACAAAAAAAAGTAACAGAACAATGCAACCAAATGGAACCTGTAGTTCGTGCTATATTTACAACCACAGAATATAAAGGGGTTAATATCTGTAGTGCAGAGATACCATCAATAGATATCACTAATCGTCCATGTTACTATCGTGGTGCAGGAAAAACAAAAGGATCTTATGTTCGTGTAGGTGATGCAGATTTACCAATGACAGACTACGAAATATATAGTTTTGAATCTTATAAGGCCCATGTTCATGATGATGAAAGACCAATCAATCGAGCTAATATATCTTTATTAGATGAAGCAGGTATCAATAACTATATTCTTCAAATGAAATTAAATAGACCTTATTTTTCAAAATTATCAGAAGAACAGATTTACGAATTATTATCTATTACACGAAACGGCGTACCTACTCTAGCTTCTGTATTGAATTTTGGAATATATCCACAAGGATTGCTTCCACAATTAGCTATTACCGCAACTGTTATTCCTGGTACTGAAATTGGTGAAACTACAAATGATGGTGTTCGTTTTCTAGACAACAAAAGAATTGAAGGAACATTGTCTGAAATGTTAGATGAAGCAATTGCCTTTTGTAATAGAAATATGCGTACTCAAACAATCATTGATCCAACAACAGGAAAAAGAACCGATAAAACCGAATATCCTATTAACGCCATCAGAGAAGCTATACTTAATGCATTAATTCATCGTGATTATAGTATTCATACTGAAGGAACTACTATCCAAATTTCTTTCTTCACTAACCGTCTAGAGATTCATAGTCCAGGCAGCCTTTATGGAAGAATGACTGTTAATGATTTAGGAAAAGCAAGACCTGATTTAAGAAATCCTGCACTTGCAACAATGTCTGAATTCTTACTTAAGACAGAAAATAGATATTCAGGTATTCCTACTATTCGTAGAGAAATGAAAGAATACGGTTTACCAGAACCTTTATTCGAAAATAAGAGAAATGAGTTTGTGGTCACTTTATTCAACAAAACAGAAAGCCCAATAGATGATATTCACGATAATACTGATTTAATCACTTTTTGTAAAACTCCAAGAACAAGACAGGAAATAAGTGATTATCTAGACCTTAAAACAGTCTATTTCGTAACAAAAAAATATATACAACCTCTTGTTAATCAAGGAAAACTAAAACTCTTGTATCCCGACAAACCAAAAAGTAAAAATCAAAAATATTATTCTTAGTGGAAATACTCCTTTTAATTTCAGCAAAAGGAGTTTTTATTATTCTAAAAATCATTAGATATTTTTTCTTATCTTAAGAAAACTTAAGTACCTTACCATCTACCCTATTAGTATAATAATATAAACGGAGGGAATGACCATGAACAATACTCTTACATTCAGATTTGCGAAACGTAGTGATACAGCACTCATTCTTCAATTCATCAAATAGTTAGCTGCTTATGAGAAGATGCCAGATGAAAGGGTAGCAGATGAAGCCACACTTGAAACATGGATATTTGATAAGCAGAAAGCAGAAGTGATCTTTGCGGTAGTAGATAATAAAGAAATAGGTTTTGCCTTATTCTTCCATAACTTTTCTACATTCCTAGGACGTTCTGGTATTTATTTAGAAGATTTGTATGTAAAACCAGAATATCGTGGAAACGGTTATGGTAAGGCAATTCTTAAGAAGCCCGCTTCTATTGCAGTAGAACGTGACTGTGGACGTTTAGAATGGTGGTGTCTAGACTGGAATAAGCCTAGTATTGATTTCTATTTATCTCTAGGTGCCAAGCCTATGTCAGATTGGACAGTATATAGAGTTACTGGAGATACTCTAAAAGAACTCGCAGACTAAAGGAGATGTTCCTATGAATAAGAAAACGATTATATCAATCATATTTGCCTGTATGATTATTGTAAGTGGTGTAATGTATTGGAATTATTCTAAAGACTATAATCATGTAATCAAAGAGAACTGGAATATATCTATTCCTTCAGATTCTGATTATTCTGAAGTATATAGTAAGGATGCTGGATCAAGTTTTAATGGAGATGGCGTCCGTTATCATGTTTTTACATATGAAAATGAAGAACCTATCGAAAAGATGTTTTCCTGGAAAAAAGATCAAGGAGAAACCATCTATGATGGCAACTATCAAGATGCAACCAACAAATGGCTGGATGAGATCAATGTACTTGCAATAAGTCGTCCTCAACACACCGATTGTGTCTATTGGTATAAGTCACATGAAGACCATAGTGAAATAATCATGCTATGGAATAAGAAAGAAAAGAGACTATATGTTGTAGAGTCCTTCATGTAGAAAGAACCTGTTCAATGAGCAGGTCCTTTTAAAGTTCGTATTTTTCATAATCATTTCAAGTACTTCATCAGCATCTATAATGTTACCTTCGTTAGACTGTTGTCTTGAAAGAATCATTAAGTGTATAATGTTTCATGCCAAAAGAGAGAACCTCCACAGCACTATTTTCAAATATAATATAATAATATTTTCATATAACATCTGCTTAATGGATCCTATTCAGTGCTATACTATTAACAAGCAATAGTAAGGAGGCATAAGTTATGGATAAAGTATTAGAATGGGCAAAAGAATTACAGAGCCTTGCACAAGCAGGACTTTTCTATGGACACGATGTATATGATAAAGAGCGTTATCAGCGTATAAGAGAGATTGCAGCAGAAATGATGTTAACAAGAACAGATATACCAGCCGAAAAGATTCATGGATTATTCTGTAATGATGTAGGTTATCAAACGCCAAAAGTAGACACTCGTGCAGCTATATTCAAGGATGGAAAGATTCTTCTTGTAAAAGAAAAAGGGCAATGGTCTGTTCCTGGAGGATGGTGTGAATTTAATCTTTCTCCTGCTGATAATGTAGTGAAAGAAACTAAAGAAGAAGCAGGATTGGATGTCTGTGTTAAAAAGGTCATATCTGTACAAGATAGAGATAAGCATAACCTTCCACCTTATGCTTATGGTGTTGTAAAGATCTTCTACTTATGTGAAGTACTAGGTGGAGAGTTTATTGAAAATATAGAAACAACTGAAAGTAGATATTTTTCTAAAGAAGAACTTCCAGAATTAGCTGAACATAAATGTAACAAAGAACAAATACTGATGTGTTTTGACGCTTATCAATCTGATCATTGGACAGTAACTTTTGATTAGAAATTATATCTTTCAAATTAACACCACTAAAAAAATGGGGCTGTAACGAATAAATAGTATTTACTACTACCTTGAGCGTTACAGTTCTTTTTCGTATATTCCCACCTAAAAAGGTTATTCACCACGTGGCGGTGAATAACCTTTTCATATTTCAGACGCACTTAAAAAGAACTTGCCCCTTTCTTAAAATAATTTTATCAATCAAATAGTTTAGTGTTTCTATGTTAGTAGAAAACTCTATGCAACTTGCATATTTATACTTTTGAGTATATCTTTTCCACAATCTCTGTAAAGTTGAATCTTGACTAATAGAAAGTATTATCTCTTTAGAATCTCGTAGCAGAGAGTTAGTTTCTCTTTTTGTGCATGTCTTAATAAACGCTAAAGACAAATCATCATAATCTATGGACTCTTTGTAAGATCCAAAAAGAGTTGTCACATCGTAAAAATCACGCATCCTTGTATTCAAAACTCCTCTTGAAAGGATTGTTTGTATTTTTTCCGCAAGCAGTGTTTCTAAATTATAAGACCATAACTGTATTGTTCTTTCTTCTAACAACAATGGATATTCATATTTTATTTCATTTGGCGTGATTACATCCCCCGTAGATATATCTATTTTAATCGGAACCACAAGTTCTTCAAGTTTTGCATCTATATGAACTCTTAACCCCGGATATTCCATGTTATCCATAACATCTAACACGTCTTTCAAAACAAATTCAATATGATCATCAAGAACTATATCTTTAATCTCGCTGATAATTTTCGTTGTTTCTTCCTTTGTTAAATCAAAATTACGTATTGTTGTATCAATATCCATTGTCGAACGCATTGCAATACCAATCATAGAAGTCACCAATATTCCGCCTTTGATTATAAAATCATCTTTATACTTTGAATACCTTATTCGCTCCAGAAAACGTTCCATCATATATATTCTCAACAAAGCAATTGGATCTGTACCATTTTTCTTAGCTAAATTCTTGATCTTTCCTTTTATTTGTGCAGGAGTCAAATACATTACAACAATATCTCCATATATTGTTTAATTATTTTTTCCAGTCTAAATGTCTTCGCATAAAACATTAAACGGTTTAGATCCTTATCTTTTCTTTTTACATAGGATTTTAATGCTGCATTAAAATCCTGTATTTCAAAATTACTTCTATTTCTTACCAAATCACAAACTGTTCTTTCTAAATCATACATTGGAATCTCATGCCCAAATTGGTTTATAACAGTTTTTTTACCCAAATCCAATAGTTCTCTCTTTACAGTATACACTTTATACCCAGCGCGAGTTAAGGTAGTAGGATTATAGCCAGAATACATTGTAATATTATGAATCATAGGTTCTCGATCCACTAAACCATAATAATACAAAGCATCATCGTGAGATACCACTCCTTTTGGACAACGTAACGATAATACATAGGCTTCATCTTCTAATGTTTCTTTTGAGATATAAATGCCTGGTCCTACCTTTTCCATATTATTTCTCTTAATGAAATTATAAATAGACTGTCTAGACAAATTCACTTCTTTTAAACTTTTTAAATTCAAAACACCATCATTCATATAACTAAGTATTTCATCCATGATATCACCTCATGTTTACATTCTTGCTAATATTATATATTATATTAGCGTTTTTGTAAATCGAGTTCCTCACAGATTACTCCTCCTATAAGAATCATACTCAATTATTTTGAAAATTTCTTAGATTCATCTACAAAAATGTGCTTTTATAACACGTAATGTATTCTATCTTTATCAAAACGATTCTGTTGAGGACGCACTGATTCAGGATATCCACATGCAATAATTGCGAAAGCTTCTAAGTTTTCAGGTATATTTAATACTTCACGTACTGCATCCATTCTCTCTTTTAATGGTGCAATACCTAACCATACAGCACCAAGTCCAAGTGAATCTGCTTCTAATAGAAGATTTTCTACTGATGCACTCATATCAATATGGACATATTCAGGCATTCTACAGTTAATACGATAACATGCAACAAAAGTAAGAGGTGCAGATGCACAGCATGATGCATAAGGGCTTGTTTTTGATAGCTTTTCTATTGTTTCTTCATTTTTAACTACATAGAATTCCCAAGGCTGTTGGTTTCCTGCAGATGGTGCAGCCATAGCACCCTTCAACATCATTTCTACTTTTTCATCCTCTACCTGCTTATCTAGATATTTTCTAACACTTGTTCTGTGAAATAATTCTTTCATTCTTATTCTCCTTATCCCTAAATAATTTATATGTTGTCTAATAGTTATTAAGATTATCTCCCAAGTTCTATCTTTTTTCTCCCAAATCGATACACTTTTTGGGAGATAAATAATTATATTGGGAAAAAAATGCAACGTTAGATTTCTAACATTGCATTTTATTTACATTAATATTTTGGTGTTAGTCCTACATACATATCTTTGTAGTGTTTTGCACTCTGTTCCCAAGAGACATCTTTGTTCATATTACGAACTACCATATCATCCCAGTATGGTCTACTTTCGAAGTAAAGTGTCTTAGCACGATTGATTGCATCATATAAAAGACCACTTTCATATCTATCGAATGTAAATCCATTACCAGTGTTATCAAATAAGTTATAAGGCTGTACTGTATCTTTTAATCCACCAGTTTCTCTTACGATTGGTACTGAACCATATCTCATACTAATTAACTGAGTTAATCCACATGGTTCAAATCTAGATGGTACTAATAATGCATCACATCCAGCATAGATGTTATGTGCTACATTTTCATTGTAGGCAATATAAGCACAGAAGTTACCCTTATACGCATTTTCATAATAACGGAATGCATCTTCATATTCGGCATCGCCTGTACCTAATACAACAACCTGTGTATGTTCATCCATAATATGTGGAATTACATTATTTACAAGATCTAGACCCTTCTGGTTTGTCAAACGTGAAATCAAACCAATGACAATCTTATGATCATCTACTTCTAATCCTAATGATTCCTGTAAAGCTTTCTTATTTGCTTTCTTGTTTTCAATAACATTCGTACTATCATATGGCGCAGCTAATAATTTATCAGTTGCTGGATTCCAGATATCTGTATCAATACCATTTACGATACCTACAAGCTTGTTATGATGATATCTTAAGTGTTCTTCAAGACCTTCACCATATTCTTCAGTCTGGATTTCACCAGCATATGTATTACTTACAGTAGTTACAACATTACTATAAGTAATACCACCCTTTAACATATTCGCATCCAACCAATTCTGTGTGAGGCAGTCTTTATTAAATACATAATCAGGAAGTCCTGACCAGTACTGAATAGTCTTTCTATCATAGATTCCCTGGAATCTTAAGTTATGAATAGTAAGTACGCAGCTTGCACGTCCTACATTGCTGTCTTTGAAGCATGTTCTTAAATAGAGTGGAACTAAAGCAGCCTGCCAGTCATGACAATGTACAACATCAGGTGTCCAATCTAAATAGTTAAGTGCTGCAAGAGCCGCTTTACCAAAATAACAGAATTTAGGAATATCATCAATTAGATTAGTATATGGATTACCCCAAGAGAAGAATTCATCGTTATCAATAAAATCATAAACAACGCCATCTTCCTGGTATTCCATAATACCTACATAATACTGTTTACCATCTGCACATAAGTCCATAGAGAATGAACCTTTATATTCCATCTTTTCCTGGAACTTCTGTGGAATACATTTATATCTAGGAATAATAACTTTAACATCACAATTCAACTTAGCAAGACTCTTAGGAAGAGCAGACATAACATCTCCTAATCCACCTGTCTTTACAAATGGATAACATTCAGAACCAATGAATGCTACACTTCTACGTGGTCCTAAATCAACTGGTGCTGGAGCAGGTGCTTCTTCAACAGGAGTTTCCTGAACAACTACTTCAGGTTCTACTTCAACCTTCTTTTCAACTTCAGGAGCTACTGTTTCTTCTACTTTAGGTTCTTCCTTCTTAACTGTTTCTTTCTTAGTAGCTGTAGCCTTCTTAGTTGTCTTCTTTGCAGTTGCTTTCTTAGTTGTCTTTTTAGGTGCTTCTTCTTTTACAGTTTCTGTCTTAGCTGCAGCTTTTTTAGCTGTTGTTTTCTTAGCAACTGTAGTCTTCTTAGTTGTTGCTTTCTTTGTTGCAGTCTTTTTAGCTGTTTCCTTTTTAGGTTCAGCTTCCTTTACTGTTTCCACCTTAGCAGCTGCTTCCTTTACTGGAGCTTCTTCTTTAACTGCTTCTGTTTTTGTAGTTGCAGTTTTCTTAGCAGTTGTCTTTTTAGGAGCAGCTTTCTTAACTGTAGTTTTCTTAGCAGTTTCCTTTACAGGAGCTTCTTCTTTTACAGCTTCTGTCTTAGCTGCAGTCGCTTTTTTAGCTGTTGTTTTCTTAGTAGTTGTAGTCTTCTTAGCTGTCGCTTTTTTAGGTTCAGCTTCTGCTACTGTTTCTACCTTAGCAGTTGCTTCCTTTACGGGAGTTTCTTTTTTAGTTGCAGTCTTAGTGGCTGTAGCTTTCTTAACTGTTTCCTTTACGGGAGCAGCTTCTTTTGTTGTATCCTTAGCAGCTATTGTTACTGTCTCTTTCTTAACAGCAGCTGCTTTTGTAGTTCTTTTCTTTGTAGTTTTCTTTCTCATATCTTCTTCTCCGATCTCTTAGATTAAATCAAAACATAAAAGCCTAACTTTCTCATTTTCTCTTGCAACATCCCCTACTATTACAATTAAACTTTAAATTTACTTAAAGTTAGTAATATATTCAAAATATTTCTTTATTTATTGTACCATAATCTGTAAAAGTTGTTTATATAAAAGAGACTTATTCCAAAAAATGGATTTATGCATATTCCTCCAAATACTTATTATTATATGTATTCTTATCAACACAAACATAGACCTTATCCCAGAAAGCATCATAATCATTATCCCAATGGAGCCAACTTCTTAAGTTGACTCTATTGGGATAGGCTTGATGCCTGGAGCAATCTTCGGATTGCCTTTACATAGCATCTGCTTTCAAGAAATAAAATATTTTGTGTTTTGAAAGCGACATCTTGAATATTCTGTGTGGTAGGTGTGCATACTATTATATCAGTCATAGTAACCGGAAAATTTATCTGCCTCATCACATTGAAATCTCCGTCATTTTAGAGTAAAATGAGGCAGATAATTCTGAAATGAGGTAGATAACATGAGAGTTTTTGATTATATAAAAGAGCCAGAAAAGTTGCTTACTCCTGAAATTGTGCAAATGATCGGAAAAATTCATGAGCACAAAGGTAAGCAAGAGTTTTTTTTGGAAGCTAATATTGATGAATTGAAAACCCTTCTTGAAGTTGCTTTGATTCAAAGTACAGGTGCTTCTAACCGTATTGAGGGTATTTATACAACAGATAAGAGATTGGAAGAATTGGTCAGCCAAAAGGCAGAACCAAGAAATCGATCTGAGCAAGAAATCTCAGGTTACCGAGAGGTGCTTTCTACAATCCACGAAAGCTATGAGTATATTGTGCCCAGACCTAATATTATTTTACAGCTTCATCGTGATTTGTATTCCTACGCCGGTTCCGGTGGAGAATATAAAAATGCTGATAATGTAATTGCAGAAACAGATGCAGAAGGTCACCAGAAAGCAAGATTTATTCCGGTTCCTGCCTTTCAGACTACGGAAGCTATGGATGAATTATGCAGACAGTTTTTAGAAGCATGGAATACTGATAAAATTGATAGATTACTTTTGATACCTATGTTTATTCTGGATTTCCTCTGTATTCACCCTTTCAATGACGGTAATGGACGCATGAGCCGTTTACTGTCGCTTCTTTTGTACTATAAGGCAGGATATATTGTAGGAAAATATGTCAGCATGGAAATGTTGATTGAAAAAACAAAGGAAACTTACTATGAAGCATTACAGGCAAGTTCGACAGGATGGCATGAAAATAAGAACAGCTATGAGCCTTTTGTTAAGTATTATCTAGGTATCATGTTGAAAGCATATAATGAATTTGAAAGCCGTGTAGAACATTTAAAGAACCGCACTCTTTCTAAGCCAGAAAGAATTAAAGCGATGATTGATCAGAAAGTTGGTAAAATCACAAAGAAAGAAATTATGGATGCTCTCCCTGATATAAGCAAAACCACGGTGGAACGCACTCTGACAGATTTAGTTAAGAGTAAGTACATTGCGAAGGTCGGTTCAGGTCCGGCTACAGGATACGTAAAAATCTAAGTCACAAATTATTTATCTACCTCATTTCATATACAAATGAGGTAGATATTTTTACTATGACGGAGATTATTAAACAGAAAATTGTGTCAGGTTGCAAAAATCCTTTCTGAACTTTTTACATAGCAATCATTCACTACGGTGTGTGGCTGCTTATTTTTTGCGAAAGGAGCAGATGTAAATGAAATTAGTTTTGGCTGAAAAGCCATCGGTTGCACAGAGCATTGCCAAAGTGTTAGATGCTGGCAAGCGTGAGGATGGCTACTTAGAAGGAAACAGATATGTTACTCAAACAACTGCATGGTACTCAAAACATCCGCCTTTTTTGATTAGCTGGATTTTTGGCACGATTTTGGGGCTGATTAGCAGGAAGGGCATTTTCATTAGCAAGAACAGCCCGTTTTCTGCTAAAAATTAGCTGGCGATTTTGTCTTATAACAACCGTTCGAATCTGGAGAGGTTATCAAAAATCAAATTTTAGATTAAAGTTTCATCTCATACAGTGAAAGAGTTTCTTCTTACCATTTCATAAAAAAAGCCGAAAAGCCTTGAAAATAAAGGCTTCCGGCGTTGTTAGCTGGCGTCCCAGATAAGATTTGAACTTACGACCTTTCGCTTAGGAGGCGAATGCTCTATCCAGCTGAGCTACTGAGACACTTACAAGGGGGCTTATGCCCCTTTTTATAATTCGCGATGTACTTTGACACCATTCTCTTTCACAATCATACCAGGAACACCTACTACTGTACAGTTAGGTGGTACATCTTTCAATACAACTGAATTTGCACCTACAATACTGTTATCTCCAATAGTAATATCCCCAATAATTTTTGCACCAGCTGAAATCATTACATTATTGTGTAAGGTTGGATGTCTTTTACATGTATGTTCTCCTGTACCTACCCCTCCAAGAGTCACACCTTGATATAATAAACAATCATCACCAATAATGGTTGTTTCCCCAATTACAACTCCCATACCATGGTCAATAAATAATCGTTTACCAATGGTTGCACCTGGATGTATTTCAATCCCTGTAAAAAAGCGTGCTACCTGTGACAGGAAACGTGCAATTAATTTCATATGACATTTTGTCCATAAGAAATGATTGATGCGATAAAAAAAGATAGCATGTACACCTGGATAGTTCAATATTACATTGAACCAGTTACGCGATGCTGGATCATTCTCTAATACTGCACCAACAATTGTTTTCGCCATTCTCCCCACTCCTTTTTCCCTATTATAAGGATTTATCATTTGATGGTCAAATAATGTAATAACAAATCCTAGTCATCTTAGGGATTAGATACTGTCATTGACAAAATATCATATATTTCTTATTATCTCTCTAAACAAGGAGGATGTTATGTTTCATATTGCGATTGTAGATGATGATCAAGTAATTCATCAGAAGTTAGAAGAAATGATTACTTCTATATTATTTAAATACCCTATCCCTTTTAAAGTATCTCACTTCTTTTCTGGTAATGCATTTCTAAGTAGTAAAGATATATTTTCTCTTATTCTATTAGATATAGAAATGAATGATGGAGATGGTATTCTGACTAAGAACTCTTTAAAAACACATACTCCTATTATCTTTCTCTCTTCATACCAGGATAGAATGATAGAAGCATTCGGTAATCATGTAGTTGCCTATTTATTAAAAAACAGTCATACCTTGTCACAGGACTTAGAAAGATATCTACTTCAAATATCAAAGACAGATTGTATCTATCTAGATGATCAGATGATTGATTATAAAGAAATCATCTACTTAAAGGCAGATAATGTTTATACAATAATCCATACACATAATAAAGATTATCTCATTCGCAAATCGTTAAAAGATATGGAAAAAGAACTTTGCTTCCCTTTCTATCGTGTTCATAAGTCATATATTATTAACTTTGATTATTTAAAAGATATCAATCACTTAGAACTCACACTCACAACTTCTGAAATAATCAAGATCAGTAGAGGTAAACTCAAAGATATCCAACAAAGCTATTATGATTATATAAGGAGTACACTATGATTTCATTTTGCGAACAAATACTACTCATGTTGAATGTTTTGATGATCAGTTATTTATTATTCAATAAAGAGTTCAATAAACACCATTGTGTTAAAGGAATAATTTGTTTATTTGCTTCATTAGTTATAATTGTATTAAAGAAAGAAATCAATCCCTCTATCATCAATATTGCCTTAATGTTTATCGCTTATATTTTTATATTTGGTCCATCCTTAGATTCTATGAAAGAATTCATTTCCTCTTATATTGTCATGGTATTTTTCCAAATATGTATCAATTCATTCTTATCCTTCTATGAGATCAATAACCAGTCATTCATCAGTGCACTTGTGTCATTAATTCTTATAACTCTCCTTTGTTTTGTCACAAAGCGAGAACACTTAATCATTAATAACTCTATTCTGATTATTCTATCTTCTGTCTGTATATTATTATCAGCACAGCTTATCTTATTAACTAATCTTTATATTTCTATGAATAAGAGTATAAAATGGAATATCATTTTATTTCTCATTACATCACTATTATTGTTGCTCTTACTGTATTTCTGCTTGAAAATGAATTATGAAAAGAAAAAAGAAGACATATCAAAACAGAATCTAGAAACAATCATCCAGCTGCAGCAGACATATCTTTCTTCTTATACACATAAATATCAGGAACTTAGAAAATTCAAACATGATTACAATAAACAGCTTCTTATGATCAAGGACTATTATTTAAACCAACAAGATCAGTTACTTCCTTATTTAGATATTCTCAGTCATCATCTATATAAGACCAATAATGATTCACAAAATCATATTATTAATATGCTTTATCAGTATTTCAAAGAGGAATATCCTCAAGTCCATAGTCATATAGATGATCAAGTACTAGGAACTATCACAATGAATGATTCAAAGCTATCATCGTTAATATATAATCTATTTAAAAATAGCTTTGAAGCATCTTCTAAAACAACAGATAAAAACGTTTCTATCTCTTTAAAAAATAAAAACAGTCATCTCTATATACAAATAAGAAACTCAATTAATCAGCCTGTAACGCTTAAAGAAGGCTATACAAGTAAAGAGAATAAAGATGATCATGGTATTGGACTTACAATTATTAATGAAATCGTGAATGAATATCATGGAATCAATCAATACCAACAAATAGACCATTATCTAGTCAATGGCATTATTCTCTTTGATGTCATTCACTAGATAACAATAAACTGCACTTTACAACAATTAAATGTAAGTGCAGTTTTTATTATGTTAGAGTGCATATGAAAGAGAGATTACTATGAAAAAAGCGATTATTATCATCTTTTGTATCCTTACATGTAACTTCTTTTCTGTAAGTTATACACTCACAAGTCATGAATACTTTAATCATATTGTATATGCAGAAAAAGAATTACCTGGCTTTTATTCTATTCAAATTCCTCATGATATTATGAATAATGATTCGACTCAGATATTACATACTGTAGAAAATTGTTTAGATAAATATCAAGGCAATTTGTTTATCACTAAGAATAAAGATAACCATTATAAGAAATATGTTTATTTGACTTATGCAAAGAACCAATATGTTAAATCTACTCCTATGTTTGATCATACATTCACTTTTAATGTTTATCATTTAGATAAGCTATTGAGTGATGGATATCAACTAGAAGGAGAAGTATATGTCACTTTTCCAAATGAACAGTCGTTTAATCAATTCAAGAATGAAATGAATGCAACACTACATATATCTATAAAAGACCTCAATGATTCAGGTGGTCAGGTTGATTATATGATATGGATTATTGTGTGTTTAGCTGCCTTCTATTTCATTCTTATGTTAGTCATTATTTATGACTTGCTTCAGAATTATAAACTTTTCAGCATTAAGCGCCTTGAAGGCTATAACTTATTTTCTATTGGTTATGATTATATATGTCCCATTATACAATCACAATTTCTTATTACCTTCATAGGATTCTTTGTCCTTACGTTACTAGTATGCAGGCATATCAACAAATCCGTTATTCACTTTTTAATTGATAACTTCTTAATTTTATTCTTATTTTTATTACTCACTTTGATTATATGTATTCTTATGATCAATCATTTTAAAGATATCAAAGCAATAGACTTCCTCAAAAACAAAGGTCCCTCTAAAACAATCATTTATTTCAATCAGGTTGTCTTATTCATTATGGTTTTAGTTATTCTATTCCTCTCATCTATTGGAATAGAGACTGGTTATTCGCTATTAAGTAGAATGAATAATCACAATGAATGGAATACAATGAAACATTATTCTATCTTGAGTGAAGTCTCCAATGTAGAAAATAGTGATCTGTTTACTAGTCAAAGCTTTTTAAATAAACAAAAAGAACTTTATCAAGAATTCAACAGTCTTGGTAGTCTCTATGCTGACTTTAATGAATATGATAAAGAAACATATACAAATACAAGTATGGCCTATGTCAATACAAACTACTTAAAGAAACAAGTGATTCAAGATATACATGGACATGCTATTCATATCAGTAAGGATGAAAAGAAAAGAATTGTCTTAGCACCTCAAAACTATTCAAAGAAGAAGATATATAAGATGACACAGGCTATGTTTGATACACCTCATGGTATCAAGATTATTTATTATAAAGACAATCAGAAATTCTTTACTTATAACTCTTTGATTGTATCTGATCATTCAAATAGTATCACAAATCCTGTTGTACAGGTACTTACAAATAAAAATGGATCACCTGAAGACTATGATGTCATTCTAGGATATAAATATAATCCTTATAAAATCAAAGGCTCTCAGGAAAGAATTCATTCTATTTTAAAGAAACATGACTTAGATCAATATGCTTCTAAAATCATTACTGCCTATGATGAAATGTCTCTATTAAACCATCAGGAACAAACACTCTTTATTGCGGTTATTATGATCTCTGTCGCATTAGTCAGTTTGATGATATTGATGATTTACCAGAATATTCATATATTCATCCAGTATCATGCATCACTTCTTGCGATAGAGACAATGGAAGGTTATACACCATTAAGCAAGTATTTCTATTTTGTGAAATCAACAGTTGTTTTATTTATATCTACATTCTTGATTTCTTTATTATGTCATTCTTATTTCATCTACACTCTTATTATTCATCTGATTCTTATGACTCTATGGGGTATGACTTATGTACTTTCCATAAAGAAGTTTGAGAGAAAGAATATCATTCATCTATTGAAAGGAACATTTTAAATGATTCAATTAAAGAATATTACGAAGCACTATGATACAAAAACAATCTTTGATCATTTCAATCTCACTATAGAAGATAATGAACTTGTCGCCATTGTAGGAAATAGTGGTTCTGGCAAATCTACATTACTTAATATCATGGGGTTATTGGAAGAGGTAGACGATGGAGAAATTATCATTAATCATCAATTGATTTCAAATAAGAAAGATGCATTACTACTTATGAGATATGATATAGGCTATATGTTTCAAAACAATGCACTTGTAGATGATTATACCGTCAAAGAGAATCTTAATATTGTGTTGAAGTATTCAAAATTCAATAAGAAAGAAAAATTGAATGCGGTAAAGCAAGTACTATCTACTGTTGGATTAGAAGGATATGAGAATAGAAAAGTATATTCTTTATCTGGTGGAGAAGCACAGCGTATCGCATTTTGTAAGATACTTCTTAAAAAGCCAAAGATTGTGTTATGTGATGAACCAACTGGTTCACTTGATGCAACAAACACAAAAATAATGATGGATCTATTAATGGAATATCACCATAGTAGTGGTGCCACTGTAGTGATTGTGACACATGACCTAGATGTTGCGAAACTTTGTGAGAGAGTTATTCATATTTAATCAGTAATAGGCAATATAGTACTTTTTCTATATTGTCTTTTTACATGCGCAAAAAAATGAGTCTCTCAACTCATTTCTAATACTCTTTACTTAATAAGAAATCCACTATGTTCATTGTTTTTATTCCTTCATAGTTACCACCCGCAAAATCATCTGCCATCACAACATACTTAGGATAATTATCTCTGATTTCTAGAAGTTGTTCATATTCCCTTTTCTGTGTTTTTTCAGATTTTATTTCCCGTGTCACCTGAACATAGATTTTTTCATTTTGTTTTGTAGCAACAAAATCAATTTCTTTATCTTTTGTCTTGCCTATGTAAACATTATAGCCTCTTCTTTTAAGTTCTAAATATACTATGTTTTCTAGAGATGAAGCAACACTATCTACAGTATAGCCTAATACAGAATAACGCAAAGAAACATCTGCAAGATAGAATTTCTCCTGTGTTTTTAATATATTTTTTCCTTGAAGATCATAGCGAAAACACTTATGAAGAATATAGGCTTTCTGTAATTTTTCTAAATAACTATAAACTGTTTCATTATCAATTTTTCTCTGTTCTGATTTGAAATAATTAGAAATTGATTTTGCAGAAAATGTATTTCCAATATTATTAAACGTATATTTTACAACTCTTTCTAGCTGGTCTATCTTCTTGACTTGGTTTCTACGTACAATATCAGAAAAAATAGTTGAATTATAAATGTCCTTCACAATCGTGTAAACTTCATCCTGAGAATAATCCTGTAAATGAGTTGCAGGGAATCCACCCAATCGTACATATTGGCTAAATTCCTGTTTCAAATCCTTAAGAGTCGTATAGCTTTTCTTGAACATAAGATATTCTTCAAATGACAAAGTATATATATGAAAAGTAATATATCTGCCTGTTAGATATGTAGATATCTCTGAAGACATCATTCTTGAATTGGATCCTGTAATATAGATATCTACATCAAAGTCTGAAGCAAGCGTATTCACTACTTTTTCCCATCCTTCAATTTCTTGTATCTCATCTAAGAATAAGTATGTCTTTTTTGATTGTAGTATTTTCGATTTTATTTCTAGATACAATTCTTTTGTAGTCATATCTTCATATTCCATAGAATCAAAGCGATAACTAAGAATCTGTTCATCATCCACATACTTCTCTTCTCTTAGTTTTTTAATAATCATCTTCAGAATTGTTGATTTACCACAACGTCGAACTCCAGTCAATATTTTCACAAATGGAGTATCTACAAAAGGCATGATTTTATCTAAATATAATGGTCTCTCTATCATACAATCACCTCTTTCATATAAATTTTATCGCAAAACTATCATTATCACAATGATTTTGCGGTTTTAAACCGCAAAACTTTATTATTTTATGAATTATTGCGATTGAAAAAGGTGTCATTTTACTGACACCTTTAGCCTTTATTAGGAAACTTTGAATATACGAATTGACGTAAACGAGGATGTTCTCTCTTATAAATCAATTGATAGAGTATATATGCAATGACAGCTGCTGCTACTGCATCCATACATGAATGCTGTTTGATGAACATTGTAGATAATGTAATAAGTACTGCTGAGATAATCGCAAATATATGCATTGGTTTATTATCTTTAAATTTTTTTGATTTAATAAGTGCTATCGCACATCCTATTGAATTAAATACATGAATACTTGGAAATACATTGGTTGGTTTATCTGCCCCATAAATAAATCTTAACCAGAACTGTTCAAAGGCATTCCCTGTAAGTACTTCTGGACGATGACAGAATGTTGTTGGGAAGATTGTGAATATGATGAGTGAAATAGTCATACCACAGGCTAGAAATGAAAAGCCACGATAGAATTCATCTGCATCATAAAAAAACAAGAATAACAAAGTTCCTGCAACAAATAAAAACCAATAGACATAGGGAATAATAAATGCTGGTACGAATGGTATGATACGATCCAATCCTACATACATATCAAAGAAATGACTGATATCTCTTTGTTGTAAGCCAAAGTACCAAGGCATATAAAATACAAAATAGACAAGAACCCATGCATGTTCATGAGTCTTTATGAATTTCTTAATCATTTAATCACCCAAAGTTTATTCTATCGATTCAGTAGGTAATAGTCAACATAAAAAACAGTGATAGAATCACTGTTAATTGAAACCGAATAGTTTCTGTGCAAGTTTATATCCACCAACGATTAGTTTACGTCCTAGCGGATCATCTAATTGCATAGCAAGACCTAATGCAGTCTTTTTAACTTCCTTATAAACGGCTGGCTTTGTATCTTTCATATAAGCCCATAAATCATTACGCTTCTGTAGGTTTTCTTCTGTACCACTCTTAATGCATAATACAGTCGTTACTGTAGTAATCATAGAAAGATACTTGATTAAGTATTTTCTCATCTTACGTGATTTAAGCTTATCAATATCGATTGCATCAATCATACGTTTATTCACTCTGATCTGCTGATCAATACGTCCAATCATGACTGTTTCATTCACTGATTGATCTTCACGACCAATGAAATAGTGATATAAATCAACATTTAGATAATACATAGTCTGAACGAATGGAATTGGTTCATACACAAATAAATTATCTACATAGAATGTATGCTTAGGAAGTACAAGACCACTTGCACGTAATACTTCTGTACGATAGATAATTGAATGCATTAATAGGTTCTGTGATGGATAGAAATATTTCACATCATACCATCTGAAAATCTTATTTTCAGGTAATGCATTTGTATAACGAATAGGCTTCTGTGAATTCTTTGATGGTTTATCATAAACATAGTTACAGATCATCATATCGACATCATTACCAAGTTTCTTTAATGTCTGAATCACTTTAACTAAAGATGCTTCATCAAACCAGTCATCACTGTCTAATACTTTAAAGAAGCGTCCGGTTGCATTCTTTAAACCAGTATTAACTGCTTCACCATGTCCACCATTTTCCTGATGTATACATCTGATTGTTGCAGGATATTCTTCCTCTAATAAGTCCCCTATCTCTCCTGTCTTATCCTTAGAACCATCATCAATGATTAAGATTTCAATATCATTTTCACATATTAATAATGGTTCAATAGCATGTCTCATATAATCCTGTGAATTATAACAAGGAACCGCAACTGTAAGAGTTTTCATATTTTTACCTCCATATAGATTTATTTTACCATAAATCACCTTATTAAGGCTATAATTTATCAACTATCGCTTGTGTTTACATCTAAAATTAATGTAATATATACTGTATACGTAAGGAGTTGAGGTAAAAAAATGAATAGAGACGTAACATATAAGGATAGTTTACTATTTCACATTAGTACAATGAAGATCCTTTGTCCTGTATTTGGTATTATCATGTTAGTTCTTGGCTTTATAGAAGCAAAAGACGGTTATTATGTAATTACAGGGCTTGGTGTCATCGGGCTTCTACTTATGATTTATATCACTTTAAAGGTGAACAAGAAGAAGACTTTCTCTTATATGATGACTGAAGATGATATTACTTTTAAAGAAGGTAATAATGAAAAAAAGTATGCTTATGAAGATATTACTAAACTAGTAGATGATGGTAAGACACTCACTATTTATTCTAAAGAAGGAGTGATTGCACAGCTTTCTTCATTAGAATTTGAAGTGGCTGATTTAGCTGAATTAGTTGAAGAATGTACTGACCATAAGATTCCTTATGAAGATATTGAAGGTTCAAAGGAAGCACCTAGTCGTATGCCTTCTGTATCAGTTACTAAACCAGTGATGCTTGTATTAACACTTATCCAGTTAGTGTCATTAGTGGCTGGTATGATTGGTGCACTTGATTCTCTTGTTGTGAGTGGATTAATTTCTATCGTTATCCCAGTACTTGCAGGTATTTACTATTTAGGTCTCACTGCTGAAGGAAATCAGCCAGCAATCAAAGAATTATATGGATTGTTCTTCTGTAACTTTATTATCCCTGCTATTACAGGATGGTTAGTTCTATTCACTAAATATGCAATGGAAAATACAAGACCTCTTATTTATGCATCAATTATTGTATTCTCAATTATCTTTGTATTCTATCGCTGGATTGGTGAAAAAGCTGGATTACCTAGAGATGCATTATTTTCATGTTTCTTAGTGATCTTCATTCCTCTCGCATTATGCTGGATTAATGATCCTCTTGCAAAAGTAACTACGACTGAAGAATGCATTATTACTAAGACAGAACATTATACAACCAAGTTTTCACAGGTCTATCATTTTAATGTGAAAACAGGTGAAAAGAAATTTACTTATCGTGCTACCGCAAAAGAATTCAAACAGTATAAGAAAGGTGATACAATCACTATTACTACTAAAACTGGACCTTTCGCAGTCAGCTATAAAGAAATCAAGAAATAGGCAGATGCCTATTTCTTTTTTAATGCAAAAAAAAATAGAGTTCCTTTGTAGGAAACTCCATTTTAATCTTTGTGAATAAATGAATTGATACAATCCACTAATTCGTCAAATTCCACAATAATCTTGTCTAAATATTCCTTTCCGGCTGGTTCTAGGTGATAATACACTCTAGCTTTATTGTGGTAGATGACTGTGTTGCTTGAAATATAGCCGTTTTCAATGAGTTTGTAGATAATAGGATACATTGTACCATTCTTTGGTTCAATGCGACCCTTAGATTTTTCTGCAATCTCTTTAGTTAATTCGTACGCATATTGATTTTTTTCTTTCAATAAGCTTAAAATCATTAAATCGAGTTTAAATAAATAGTTTGAAGTCTTTGCCATAATTAATCACCTACAATAAGACTATCAAAAATTAGAAGCGTTTTCAATACATTTCAATAATAAAATGACGCATTTTTGCACCAAACTGTAATTTCTTGCTGTTTTTTTTAATAAAAAAGTGGACATTTTAAATAATAGTACACAAGAAAAGAACTCACTTAAGAGTTCTTTTTCTTACCATATCAATATACTGGTCTTCATGAAGGATTCTGATATCCTGGCCTTGTCTTGATAAAGTGATGGCTTTTTTAATCTTCTTATTGCCTTTTTGATATCTTGTCTGCTGGTAGTCCTTTTTACCAATAACGAGATATTTTGTCTGGGTTGTTACATGGAATGATGGTATCATACCATCCTGTTCTACGAATGATTCTATTTCTTGCTTTGTATGGGCAAGTTTACCTGTAAATGCAACTGTTTCTTTCTGAATTCCCATCTTCACTTCCTGTACCTTATCACTTGATACAAGAGGTTCAATAGATGAACTTGTCATACGTCCTAAAGGTACATTTTCTTTCTCATGAAGTTCCTTAAGACTTGTATAGTGATGTTCTTCCATCATCTTCTTTAATAGCTCTGCACAAGCCAATGAATCAGCCAATGCATTATGCGCATTTTCGAGATCAACAGAATAAAAGTCACATAGAGAACCTAAACCATACTTCTGTAATTCAGGATGAAATAGCTTTGCAAGAACTAATGTACATGATAAATAACAGGTAGGCTTTCTTATACGGAATCTTCTAAATACGGCTAGCAAGTGATTGAGGTCTGATTGGATATCATGAGATATCACGATACTGTTTTCAAAATACTTACTGATCTTAGGCCATATTTCTGGAAATGTAGGTTGTTTCTTTAAATCCTGTGGTCTTATTTTATGAACCTTATAGCGATAAGGATCAAAAGTCAATTTAGGAGGTCTAATAAGTGAATAGAATGTTTCCTTCACTTTCATATCCTCTAGCACAACTATACCTATAGAGCAGACACTCACAGGATCATTATTCAATTCTTCAATGTCAAAAATAGTTATTTTTTCACTCATTCAATTCCCACTGCTTTCTTGGCAAGCTGATCTGCCTGTTCATTATAGAAGTCACCTGTATGTGCTTCTACCTTCATAAATACTATAGGCAGCTTTTGACGATACTCAGCCATTTGACTCGCATAATACTGTGTCAGCTTCTTATTGGCTTTCCATTCTCCAATAGCCCATTTTTCAATCCCCATATAATCATAATAAATCACAATACCATCATATTCAGGATGTTCTACTGCATACTTTACTGCAGCTAAAGCTCCAAATATTTCTCCTGCAACATTACGACTCGATAAGCATTCCTCATTATCTCCATGTCCATAAAGACGTTTGATGACCTGCTGTCCATCAATTAAAACAGCACCATAGCCATATACTTTCTTTTTTGCATTAAAAGAACCATCTACATAAGCAATTAACCCATGTTCCATTTGAGGTATTTCCTTTTTATCAGAAATGAACTCTTCTGCTTCCTTGCGTGATGTAAAGGACTTATAAGACGCATTCTTAAAGCCATGAATCTGCTTCTGGCATTCTGCCCATGAGTTATAGATACCTGGTTCTCTTCCGTTTTTTACGGCATAATATTTCATTTTTATCACCTACCCCATAATAATGAAAACAATAGGGCTTGTCTAGTTAATTATGCAAGTTCACAAAAACAATTTACTATGTTAAAATGAAAGAAATAAACAAAGTGAGGTTATTTTATGTTGATTGAAAAGAGATTTTTGAAATATGTGAGTTTTGATACACAATCTGATGAATCTTCTACAACATCTCCTTCTACAGAAAAACAATTTGATTTAGCTGATTTCTTGAGTGAAGAAATGCAGATTCTTGGTGTAGATGAAGTAGAAAGAACAGATCAGGGAATTGTATACGGTAAGATTTATAGTAATACTGATGAGCCTATGAAAGCTATTGGATTTATTGCACATATGGATACTTCTCCAGATGCAAGTGGACATGATATTCATCCACGTATTATTCGTTCTTATCCAGGAGGACGTATTATTCTTAATGAAGAAAAGAAGATGTATTTAGATCCAGAAACAAATCCTGAATTAAAAGGACTTGTGGGTGATGATTTAATTACAACTGATGGAACTACACTTCTTGGTGCTGATGATAAAGCAGGTGTGGCTATTATTATGAGCATGGTAGAGTATATCTGCCAGAATAGAGATTTTAAGCATGGAGATATCTGTATTGCCTTTACACCTGATGAAGAAGTAGGTAGAGGTACTGAAAACTTTGATGTTAAGAGATTTGGTGCTGATTATGCTTATACAGTAGATGGTGGCAGAATCGATGAATTCAGTTTTGAAAACTTCAATGCCTATAAAGCAGATGTCACTATTACAGGTAAGAGTTATCATCCAGGTGATTCTAAAGGCAAGATGGTCAATGCCCTTACTTTAGGTCGTCAGTTTGATACAATGCTTGGTGATAATAAACGTCCTGAAGCGACTGAACATAAAGAAGGCTTCTATCATCTTCATCATATGGAAGGTGATGTTTCTACCACTAAGATGACTTATATACTAAGAGATCATGATATGGACAATATGCATGATATGATTCATACAATGCAGTTAGCTGCTTCTTATTTAAATCAGGTAAATCATGGTCATTATATTGATATTGACTTTACTTTACAGTATAAGAATATGATTGAAGTTATCAATAAGACACCTGATATTGTATATAAGGTAAAACAGGCAATGATTAATATAGGACTTGATCCTATTGCTTCTCCTATTAGAGGTGGTACTGATGGAGCTAATTTAAGCTTTATGGGACTTCCTTGTCCAAACTTAGGTACTGGTGGATATAACTATCATGGTCCTTATGAATTCTGTAGTATTAATTCTATGAAAAAGGGTGTTAAGTTGCTTCTTGAATTGATTAAGGAGGCATAGTATATGAAGTGTTTGTTTATTATTAATCCTTCTAGTGGTACACATGCATTCCAGAAGTCTATTGACAAGTTTATTGGTCAGTTAATACTTCATACTAACGTGAATACAATTGATACTTACTTCACAAGAGGCAAGAATGATGGATTAGAACGTGCAGCAAGATTAACTAGAAATGAATATGACTTTATTGTAGCCGTAGGTGGAGATGGTACAATTAACGAAATCATTACAGGACTTATTAAGAGTGAATCTAAGATTCCTCTTGCAATCTTAGCAGCAGGCACTGTGAATGACTTTGCAACTTATCTAAATCTTCCTAATACTCCAGAAGCATTCCGTGATATGATTGCCCGTTTCAAGACAAAGAAGATTGATGCAGGTTATGTAGATAATCATTGTTTTGCGAATGTATTAAGTGGTGGTATGTTTAGTGATATTGGATTCCTTGTCACTAAAGAGGAAAAGAAGAAGTTTGGTCCTCTTGCCTACTATATCAATGGATTGAAAATGTTACCTGAACAGTTGGGCTTATCACTTCATCTTAAAGTAAAAGCAGATGAAATAGAGTTTGAAGAAGATGCCGCATTATTCATGATTACGAATAGTTCTCATGTTGGAGGATTTTCAGGAGTGACTCCTTATGCTTCTACAAGTGATGGCAAGTTAGATCTTATTATTATTAAAAAAGGCAATGTCGCTGAACTACTTAATGTTTTCATGGATTATAAGCGTAATCTTCATCCACAGAATCCTATGATTCATTATGTCCAGGCAAAGGATATCACAATCAGTTGTGACGAGGATATTGTCTATGATATTGATGGTGAAAAGGGACAGACTTTCCCTGTTCATGTTGAATGTTTAAGACATGCTTTTTCACTCATTATTCCAGATCAGGATGAAAACTAAACACAAAGAGGAAAATCGATTTTGATTTTCCTCTTTTTTTAGTTCATGATGTTAAGTTGTTTATTTTTTTGTAAAGAACTTAATACTTCTACAGATATAGTAAGCGAGTGCGGCACCTGCCATATAATAGAAGAAATCAGTAATATCAAAATAGCCTCTTAATGAAAGTAATTTCGCTACTTCGAAAATAAAGCTGGCACCTAGAATAAATGTGATTAACTGTCCTAATGTACAATCCTTCTTGATCACATAATACAATGCGACTGGCATCACTAAGAATATCTTCACAATCACATTCATTTGTAACGCCTGATAGTTAGTATTAGGATTATAATAGAATGGAACTAGATTAGTCGCATTGGCTATTGTAGAGAAATAAGGTGTGCTATTACTTAGAATAGGTCTTTTCTCTATTATAAATGCGATAAATACAAGTAAGTAGAATACGATAATGCATGATTTAAACGATAGGGTCTTTTTCATAATTTCCTCCATTTCCCCGCGCCTTCGTTGCGCGGACACAAATATATAACCA
>ERZ827197.1029-NODE-1029-length-26172-cov-4.846690_pt1 | contig 26172 bp, 18 predicted proteins | sample MGYA00519867_ERZ827197 | MGnify/ENA primary metagenome ERZ827197 (study PRJEB31778, sample SAMEA3449278) | human gut metagenome | biome: human gut; feature: human-associated habitat; material: faeces | place: United Kingdom | collected 2010/2012 ...
GAATGAGCAGTCAGAATGCAACTTATGTCTATGCAAAAGAAATTAGAAATGGTGCTTCAAAAGTAGCATTATCAAATGAGGAAAAATTGACATTAGAAAAATGTATCAATAAATAATTGGAGGAAAAAATGTTAGATATTAAATTTTTAAGAGAAAATCCAGATGTAGTAAAACAGAACATCAAAAACAAATTCCAGGATCGTAAATTACCGTTAGTTGATGAGGTTATTGAACTGGATAAAGAAAACCGTGAGATCAAACAGGAAGTTCAGGCACTTCGTGCGGATCGTAATAAATTATCCAAACAGATCGGTGCACTGATGGGACAGGGTAAAAAAGAAGAAGCAGAAGAAGTAAAAAAACAGGTTACAGCATCTGCTGATCGTATTGAAGAATTAAGTGAAAGAGAAAAAGTTGTTGAAGAAAAGATCAAAGAGATCATGATGACAATTCCAAATATCATTGATCCATCTGTACCAATCGGAAAAGATGACAGTGAAAACGTAGAACTTGAAAGATTTGGTGAGCCAGTTGTTCCTGATTTTGAAGTTCCATATCATACAGATATCATGGAAAGATTTGATGGAATCGATTTAGACAGCGCAAGAAAGGTAGCTGGTAATGGATTCTATTATTTAATGGGAGATATTGCGAGACTTCATTCTGCAGTAATTTCTTATGCAAGAGACTTCATGATTGACAGAGGATTTACTTACTGTGTACCTCCTTTCATGATTCGTAGTAACGTAGTTACAGGTGTTATGAGCTTTGCAGAGATGGATGCAATGATGTACAAAATCGAAGGTGAAGATTTATACTTAATCGGAACCAGTGAGCATTCCATGATTGGTAAATTCATCGACACTGTTTTACCATCTGATACACTGCCAAGAACATTAACATCTTATTCTCCATGTTTCCGTAAAGAAAAAGGTGCACACGGAATCGAAGAACGTGGTGTATATCGTATCCATCAGTTCGAAAAGCAGGAAATGATCGTTGTATGTAAGCCAGAAGACAGCAAAATGTGGTTTGATAAGTTATGGCAGAATACAGTTGATATGTTCCGTTCCCTTGATATACCGGTTAGAACACTTGAATGTTGTTCAGGTGATTTAGCTGATCTTAAGGTTAAGTCAATTGACGTAGAAGCTTGGTCACCAAGACAGAAGAAGTATTTCGAAGTTGGTTCATGCTCTAACTTAGGTGATGCTCAGGCAAGAAGATTAAAGATAAGAGTACAGGGTCCAGACAAGAACAAGTATTTTGCACACACATTGAATAACACTTGTGTTGCACCTCCAAGAATGTTAATCGCATTCCTTGAGAACAATCTTCAGGCTGATGGAAGCGTTAGAATTCCAAAGGCACTCCAGCCATATATGGGTGGAAAGACAGAACTTAGCAAGTAATTAAATATTAAGAAACAAAATATAATTTAACAAGAGATATAGTCTGACAAGACATTTGATTTAATAACATATTTGGTTTCACAAGGTATTTAATTTAATAAGTTAATTAGTTAAACACATTTAACATAATTGTTATCCTGCGTTGATGATGAATTATATGTACTGGAAAGTATGATATAGGTGCATATAATTTGTCGTCAATACAGGATATTTTTAATTGTTATATATTATTTGATATATAGATTAATTTGTGTTATCTTTATAATATTAGATGTTTATTATGATAGTTTAGATGCTGGAAATGGAGTATGTATGAAACAGGTTAAGGTAAAAAATCTTAAGGGAAATGAGATAACAGCCCTTCCTATAGTGACAGATAGTGGCACAGTACTTATACATGCAGATGTTGTATTGAATTCAGAATTGATTAACAGAATTAGGAATTTGGGAATACAAAGTCTAAGCATTAAAGAATATCCTGATGAAATAATTGACCCTGGTGAATATGGTCATATAATTATTGGAACAGATGATAAGCTGGGTGAAGACGATGACATTTATTCTGATAATAGTAATGGCACAGGGATAGATAATGATAATAATTACAATAAAGAAATAGAAAATGTAAGCGAAGATGGCATCAGTAACACCGATAATAATGGTGGTGAAAGTGATTATTATCAAGATAAAAGCAATAATAAAAATGACAGCGATAATGTGAATAATGACAGCCATAATGCAGAGAACTTACACGATAATGAATTGAATAAATCGGACATAGATAGTAATGAATCCAATAGCAAAGCTAAATCGCATAGTGGTAATAGTTATTACAGACATATCTATAAAGTTGAAGAAACGACTAATAATTCGAGGAAAGTTGTTAAAAATGTCCTTGAGAAACACATTTACAAGCATAATCAGGATTTGAAAATATTAGGTTTAGAGGCTGAACGAATTATTGAATCTGTGCTTTCAGAGCCAGAGGTTATTAACAATATAACAGAGATAAGAAATTTATCAACAGATATGTATACACACTGTATCAACGTGTGTTCATTATCTACAATTATGGCGTTAAGACTTAAAATGAGTGATAAGCAGGTTAAAAATGTATCCATGGGAGCGATGCTTCACGACATAGGTTTAAGATACATTAAGACACCATATATGAACACCAATGAAACATATATGAATACTAAAGATGCAATAGAATATAAGAAGCATACTATATTTGGGTATAGTTCTGTTCAGGACGAGGATTGGATACCGGATATAGCTAAAGAAATAATACTTTTACATCACGAAAGAATAGACGGCAAGGGATATCCATTTTCTCATAAAGGAGATAAACTGAAAATGGAAGTTAAGCTTGTATCTTTATGCGATGATTTTGACAGTCTTATAAGTGGTGTGGGTAATCCTAAGCTCAAGATATATGAGGCTATTGAGTATATTAAAGCTAATCAGGGATTGAAATATGATGCAACAATAGCAGAGAAGCTTCTTGAAACAGTAGCAGTATATCCTGTTGGAATTAAGGTTATTACAAGTGAGGGTGAAACGGGCATTGTTGTAAGGCAGAATAAGAAGTTTACTGACAGACCGGTAATTAAAATGTTAAAACATTCAGATGGATCTTTATATGAAGATGAGGTGGAAAAAGATCTTATGGAGTATCTTACACTGTTTATTGTAGATACTGAGTAATACAGGAATGAAGGATTGTTATGAATTTATATATAAAGGCTATAGGATTTGAGCAGGTGGATTCGGACTTTGAAGAGCAGATGATACACGCAGGTATTCTGGACAGTTTGGAGAAGGGGCTTGTTATAAAGAATAATGAGCTTAACCGTGGTGCGGTCATAGTAAGAATAAGCGAGTCTACAGGTTTGTACATATACGGAAGATTTAAAGATAAAGAATTCATATATGAATATTATTTTCCATTTGTTATTGGAAGAACAAGATGTGATAATGATGAGATTACAATAGAAAGACATCTGGATAAGGAATCCTATGCAGTTGTATGTGATGAGTCAAAGACAGGTGTTACCCTTATATTTTATCTGCAAAATGTAATGGATTATCTGGATTACATTTGTGATGAAAAAGGTCTTAACCAGAAAGATTACGATATAGATTCGAGAAGCTATGTATATAAAATTCCAATAAAGAATAAAATGGTAAGCCTTACGGCATTGTCACTTGGCGGAATAATTATGCTTCCAACAAGAAATAATAAGTCAGATTCTGTCAGAATGAAGAAGGAGAAGGACGACAGACAAAGACTTATACAGGCGGCTAAGAAGGGTGACGAGTCGGCAATAGAGAGCCTGACAATAGAAGATATAGATACATACAATGAGCTTTCACACAGAATTGTAAAGGAAGATGTATTTTCAATAGTTGATTCTTCATTTATGCCTTGTGGTGTTGAGTGCGACCAGTATCAGGTAGTCGGCGAGATACTTGAGTTGTCTGAGGAGATTAATCATTACACCAAAGAGAAAATATATATAATGGTTATCGAATGTAATGATCTTAATATGACTGTTGCCATTAACCAGGCTCATCTGCTTGGAGAACCCGCTGTTGGCAGGAGATTTAAGGGGCAGATATGGCTGCAGGGAAGTGTTAAGTTTAATAATTAAAATATTTGCCTGAAATGGACAGATGTGATATAATTAAATAAGTGGCGTTAAGCTCACATAATAAAAATGGTTACCGTAGCCTGAAGGCTGAAAAGCCCTGATACGGAGCTTGTTCTCTTAGTTAAATGGATATAACGAGCGCCTCCTAAGCGCTAGTTGTGGGTTCGATTCCCGCAGGGAACATTAATTTCTTGCAACAATGATTGTGAAAATTCATTGTTGCATTTTTTATTTTATGGTGATTGTGAGCACCATAAAAATATATAAATGAGTAGTTGGAACACCGAAAAAATAAAAGGGGGCACAGGGAACTAAATCCATTCTTAAAAAAATCATACAAAAACTACATCAATAAGTATAAATTTCTATTGCATTTAAAATTGAATTGTGATAGTTTTATCAATGTCAGATGGACAATAATTATGAGACTGGGTATATGAGGTTTTTACCCGGTTTTTTGTAATGTGATTCAGAAAAATTTATTAAACAAATAAAAACAAAAGAAAGGGAAATTATATGGCAAAGTTAAGAAAATGGATAGGTAATTTAAAAGTTTCAGCGAAATTGCAGGTATACCGGATGGCGGTATTAGTGATGACAGCTTTTTTTGTATTGGTGGCACTTGTATCAACATTAGTGATTCGTTCGACTATACATAGTATTACGGAAGTGTGGTCTCCTTCACTTGAGTGTCTGCAGGAATTACAAACAATAACTGCTAAATATAGAATCAAACAGTATCAGCATCTTGTAGAAACAGATACAGCAGCTATGGCAGCCTGTGAAAAAGAAACTAATGATATGGAGAATCAGATAAAGGATATATCTTCTAAGTTAGAGAAAATAATTAATTCAAATAAGAAAGCACAGGCAGGTAAAGCTGATTATGAAAAGGCAAGCTCTGCATGGGAGGATTACAGGTCAGCCTCAGATAAAATATATAAGCTTAGTAGAGAAGGCAAACAGGCTGATGCTGCTAATCTTATGATTGGAAGCATGTATGAAAGTAATAAGGAATTTGTAGAAAAGTTAAATTCAGTACGCGATGATTTTCAGGCGGAATTAGATACGGCAAAAGTAATTGCTAATATATGTACAATAATTATTTTTATTGTCATTATCATAACAGGATTAGCGATTGCAGTGATTGCAACAATTATAGGAAAGATAATATCAGACTCAATTACAGAACCAGTACGTCAGATTGATGAGGCAGTTGCCAGCCTTAGAAAGGGTGAGCTGTCTAACGTGGATATGCTTACATATGAATCTGATGATGAGTTTGGTGAAACAATTACAAAGCTTAAGGAAGCTATGAATATACTTTCAGATTATGTAAGCGAGATTTCACGGGAGGTTAAATTCATAGCACAGGGTGATTTAACAAGAAATGGTGATGATATTACACCGTTTCTGGGTGATTTTTCAGAATTAAAGGATTCGCTTCTGTATATTTTAAAGCGTTTTAACAGTACATTGTCAGAGATAAGCAGTATTGCAGAACAGGTTACACATAATGCGAAAGAAGTAGAAAGTGCATCGAAGTCGTTAGCAGATGGTGCAACAGAGCAGGCAGGAGTTATCCAGGAACTGAATGCAACGATAGATACAGTTGTTGACCTTGCAGTGGATACAGCAAGTGAAACAAAGAACGCATCTGAACGTGTAAAGGCTTCTGCAAACAAAGCAAACGAAGAAAAAGAAAAAATGAATGTTTTACTGACAGAGATGGAACATATTACAGAAATATCCAAGAAAATAGGTAATATTATTACCGATATTGAAGATATTGCTTCCCAGACTAATCTGTTAGCACTTAATGCTTCTATTGAAGCTGCAAGGGCAGGTGAAGCAGGAAAGGGATTTGCGGTAGTTGCAGACCAGATTGGAAAGCTTGCAGCAGATAGTGCTAATTCAGCGGTTAATACAAGAGAATTAATTGATAAGACTTTAGTTGAAATTCAAAAAGGAAATGAAATTACAATAACAACAGCAGAAGCTTTTAACCAGATTATTTCAGATATGAATTCTTTTGCAGAAATGGCACAGAACACAATGGAGAAAGCTAACACTCAGGCAGAGTCATTAGAACAGATTGGACAGGGAATAGAACAGCTTTCAGGTGTGGTACAGGGTACTGCAGCATCTTCAGAAGAGAATACAGCAATAAGTATTAACCTCGCAGAGGGTGCAGATAAGATGAATGAACGCGTGAAAAGATTCAAGTTATTCTAAAAAGTATAGCTGGCTGCATGAGGGAATCTCTTTCTGACAATCAGAGAATATATCATCTGGTAGAAAAACATAATTAACTGAAGGAGATGAAGATGACGGTAAGTGCAGATGAAAGGAAAAATACTAATGAAAGTATATATAGATTTTGATGATGTATTATGTGAAACAGCAAAACATTTTACAAAACTTGCAAAAGAGTTATTCGGAATTGATGTGCCTTACCGTGAAGTGCAGTTTTTTAATCTGAAAAAGACTTTTGATTTGAGTGATGAACAGTATGAAGAGATGATGATAGCAGGGCATCTGCCAGAGAATCTGTTAAATTATGAGGAAACTACAGGGGCAGCAGATACTATTAATAAATGGGTTGATGAAGGCCACGAAATCTATATTATCACGGGAAGACCTTTTAATTCGTATGAGCCATCACGAAAATGGCTTGATGAACACAATCTTAAAAGAGTTCCATTATACTGTGTTGATAAATATGGTCGTGAAACCAGTAAACAGGACTATGCATATAATATGACTTTAGAGCAGCTTTATAATATGACATTTGATTTTGCAATAGAGGATTCGCCGTCAGCTTTTGAGCACGTTATGCATTTTGATAATTGTAAGGTGGCAGTGTTTAACCGCCCTTGGAACATACACGAAGAACTTCCTGATGACAGATTTGTGAGGTGCGAAGGGTGGAAAGAGATTGACAGGTTATTTGAGGAATATTTTAAGCAACAGACGGATAATTAATAATATGATAACAGCCACCAGTATAATAATATGTTTACCTGACAGGAGCATATTACAATAAAGCTGGCGGCTGTTATTATATTATTATGTACAATAACGGAAGGTGCGGTCAGTTATAATTCTTGCAAATATAAGTCCAAGTGGAAGTGCTATTATTATCATAACTGCGGAGGTGAACCACGAAACCGCTTCTGTCAGTGACATAATTCCAAAGTTATATATTGCACGGTACAGGTAAAGTCCAGGAACCATAATAACAATGGAAGGCACGGTTAATGATATACGTGGATAACCATTATATTTTTTTATAAATGAAGCAAGCAGTCCAGCAGTTACAGCTCCGATAAATGCGGCAGCGGCAGCAGGTATTGCAGTAAAGTCAACAAGTTCAAGACGGAGTGTGTTGGCAATAGCACCAATAACAGCAGTGGTTGCCGCCATTGGAATAGAGCTGTTAAACATAATTGAAAATCCAAATACACCGCAGAAGCTTGCAATTAATCTTAAAATAAGATGAGTTATATTGCCAATATTCAGGCTGGAGAATTCCTCAGGTTGTAAATGAAGAATTAATGCCATAATCCACGCAAATACAGTTGCCACAAGAACTATGATTGCTGAATAAGTAAGTCTTTCAATACCTGAACGAATGTCAAGCTTGGCAAGGTCAATTCCACTTGTAATAAATGGAAATCCGGGTATTATAAAGAGCATAGAGCATATATATCCGGCTTCGTGTACTGACGGTATGTTAAACAGCAGAATGGCAAGTTTAAGCAGTATTGCATATATAAGACACGAAGCTGATATAGAAGCAGCTATATTTAAAAACAAAGTAAAATGGTGTTTAATAAGCTTGGTTCTTATCAGATTACCTGCACCGGCGGCGATAAAAGCGAAAAGCATTTCAATAGGTCCGCCACCAAGAAGAAATGTGAACGCACAGCACGCAAGAGCGGCGGCAAGTCCAAGCTTGACCGGTGAATACAGGGTATGTATCTGTTCAATTTCATCAAGACGTTTATGAATTATTTCACCGGTAAGATGAGCTTCTTCGTTTGGAAAGTTATCGACAAACTGCTCCATACGGTAAAGCTTTGATGTGTTGACACCTGTATTAGCTATGCTGAGTGACTGGGATACGCAGTCATTTCCATCAAAACAGTTAAATTCAATAGACATAAGTCCAACATCAACAGTACAGGTTACGCCAAGCTCCTTGGAAAGTCTGTTCATAGATGTACGCACACGCCACGCACCAGTACCACACGAGAGCATAATCAAGCCGACACGTCCGATAACAGAAGCCTTTTCGATAAGGTCAGCATCGGAAATCAGTGCATTGCTGTCAGCATTGGTATAGTCGTGCCAAGGTATCTCCATATGATTTTTTTCCATAATATCTATATAATTAGTCTTTGGCATATATAATCTCCTCAGCTTTCTTAACGTGATTTTCAAGATTTTTCAAAAAGATAGAATTAGGAAGGAATATTCCCAACTCATCAAAATGCTTGTTATTATCTATATATGAGTCCTGACCATAGAAGATATACGCCATAGGAAGATTTTTCTCAAGTTCAAGCATAAGGTCCCATACAGCACTGTAGGCTTCGGCTTCAGTTTCTTTAAGTTTTACTGTGTCAGGAAGCTCACGGATAAGCAGTATGCCTGTATTTTCTTCAATAATCTGCTGTTCAATAATAGATGGGTCATCGCCATATATATGACTGTATCTGTAGGCTTTGGCAAGAAAGATATTCTTATTATTATGAAGATTTTGGTAAATGTTATAAAAATGCTGATAGTCTTTTTCGTGAACAGTATTCTTATATTCTGGTAAGAGAATACCATTATCGTCAGTCATAATAATTGGATTTTGTTTTCCGTCAGCATTGAAGCGATATGGAATAAGAAAAGAATTTCTCAGTAAGTCAAACAGTGTGTTCTGGCTTATAGCCATAAGAAATGCAGATAAATCTTTGTTAGTGTAGCAGTTAAATAATGCCTCGGTAAATTGTAGTGGCGAAAGATCAGTACCAGAATCGTCATTGCAAAATAAATTATCACAGAATGTCTGAAAAAGCTTGTTATATGCCCACTTATCGCTTAAGATTTTATCAAATAAAACCTCAGCTTTTTCTTCTCGTGGAAATATTGTTTTTTCTATCATAAATATCCGACCTTTCTTATATTTTTATTTCGACAGTTATTATACTATCGAATCGGCAATAAGTGAAAAATATAAATAATATAATTGCCATAACATTATGGTATAACGAGCACAAAAGTGCTCATCTTAAAAGTTCCTTGCGGAACTTTATATGTGCTGAAAACCGCACAAAATTATGGCATAATGAAAAAATATCGGGGAAGTCTAAGCTGACAAAGGAGAATGGTATATGTTTGCAGGAGTGTAATTCGTAAGTCTTAAAATCAAGATAGTTGAATTCTTAAATAAGCTGTACTATAATTACGCTAAAATATTATCAAAATTATTTGAAAGGTGAACAACGTGAAACAGATATACAGAGTAGATAAGAGTGGTAATCTCGCACAGGCTATAAGTGAGATTACTGCACCAAAATTATTATTATTGATGTCTAATAATGAGCAGTTTGAGCAGCATGTAGAAGAGCTGGAAAGACATTTTCCAGGTGTTCCAAGCATTGGCTGTATTGGAGGAAGCTACGGAGGACAGACAGTTGTAGCGGATAATGGCGTAGCAGTTATTGCTATGGAGGGGAATTTAAGTGTAGTGACTAATGTACTTGAGCAGGCTTCGACTATGCCTGTAAAGTATATTGGAAGACTTGAGGAAGATATAAATAAGGTTGCTGCATCAGAGAATAATACAATATGTATTGACTTTTGTTCAGGTAATGATGCGTGTGTGCTTACTACAATCTACAGCGTTCTTGGAAAGAAGCATATATCACTTGTAGGTGGAACTGGTGATGGAGGAAAAGTATCAGTTAATGGAAAGATCTATGCTGATGCTGATGCATATGCACTTATTCGTAATAATGATGGTAAGATTAAGGTTTATAAGGAAAATATATATAAGCAGGTTCCAGCTTGCCGTTTTATTGCATCTAAGACTGACCGAAGTAAGTATCTTATAGGAGAGCTTAATGGAAGACCAGCCAGAAAAGTATATCAGGATATATTAAATATTGGTGATAAGGAGATGGCGACACAGACATTTAAGAATCCATTAGGTAAGATGAATGGTCAGGATATATGTATAATATCTATTAAAGAAGTTGTTGGAGATAAGCTTGAGTGTTATCGCCAGGTTAATGATTCTGATGTTCTTACATTACTCGAATTACAGGATATATCCCATGTTGTTGAAAATACTATTAATCAGATAAAGAAAGATTTTACACACATATCAGGTGTATTTTCTATTAATTGTGTATTCAGATATTTACTCTTCTCACAGGAGCATTATTTTGAAACATATCTTAAGTCTATGTCCGTATTAGGAGACCACGCTGGTCTTATAGGTTATGGGGAGCATTACAACCAGCAGTTTGTTAACCAGACAATGACTTGTGTAGTATTTGAATAAATGTTACTGTTTAAAGTCCATTTTGCAAATGAAGTAAATTTAATACTCATAAAATGACAGCAAATATCGTAAAGAGGAGGATATTATATGTTTGGCAGAAAATTAAAAACACAGAAAGAAAATGTTATATCGGCACAAGAAGAAACTTTAGATATGCACCCAGTCATACACGTTGCAGACAGTATTATTGAATATCAGAAACAGCTTGCAGAGAGGGAAGTAGAATCACTTGATGAGATGGCAGATATACAGAAAGCATTTGTGCTTGCAACTAAAGAGAATGAAAGATTAAAAGACCAGGTACAGGAATTATCATCTGTATTTGCTGATGTAGGTCAGATTGCAACAAGCTTTGACGGTGTAAAAAATGAAATTGTTGACTCTGTAGGAGAGGCACAGAAAAAGGTAGATGAATTAAAGAATAGTTCAAAAGAAGTAAGCAGGAGTTTTGATGAGATAAAGAGTGCATTTGCAGGTGTTCAGGTATCTGTACAGCAGATTAAAGATTGTATGCAGCAGATTATAGCAATTGCGAATCAGACTAATATGCTTGCACTCAATGCTTCTATTGAGGCGGCAAGAGCAGGAGAGCAGGGAAGGGGCTTTGCGGTTGTTGCCAACGAGGTCAAGAACCTTGCAGAGGAGATAAAGACACTTGTAAGCACAGTTGAGGGAAGTATCTCTGAGGTAGAAAGGGGTACAACACAGCTTAATAATAATATTGAGGAATCACAGTCAGTATTTGGAAAGAATGTTGAAGATGCAGATGCAGCATATGGAGTATTTGAACAGATTATAAAAGCAGCAGATGCAGCTAAGGAGGTTCAGGAGGAGATAGGCGAGGTTACACAGTCTTCTGAAAAAAGACTTTCAGATGTTAAAGACTGCTTTGATGACCAGGAACAGCAGTTACAGAAGGTGCTTGCACATATTGAGCGTGCCAACGACTTAGGAACAACCAAGAGTTCTATGTTTGAGGATATGAATAACCTTGTATCCCAGCTTGCTCCTATTGCCAAAGATATACAAAATAAATATCAATAATTTACTGTGAAGGGAATTGGTTATGAATTATATAGTGTTAGACCTTGAATGGAATCAGAGCTACAGAGGAAAAGAATATTCTATAGAAGAAATGCCATTTGAGATTATACAGATAGGAGCTGTAAAGCTTGATGAACATAAGAATATAACCGGACGGTGGGAAAGAATAATCAGACCTGTAGAATATGTTAAACTTCACGGTAAAGTATCAGAAATGCTTGAAATTACTGAAGATGAACTCAAAATGGGAGATGATTTTGCAAGTGCGGCGAAAGAATTTCTTGAATGGTGTGGTGATGACTATGAATTTATAACCTGGGGAAGTTCAGATCTTACAGAGTTTCAAAGGAATATGAAGCATTTCGGGGTTGAGAACAATTTTCCATTTCCATTTATGTATTATGATCTGCAGAAGTTATACAGCAAGGTATACTCAGACGGCAAGACAAGAAGAAGTCTTAAGATGGCTATTGAGGAGCTTGGTTTCAGCGAGGATGCAGAGTATCATTCAGCAATTAATGATGCTGTATACACGGCAAGGATATTCCAGCAGATGGATTTTGACAGCGTAAAGGTGTATGAGAGCATTGACACATACAGAATACCTAAAGATAGAAAAACTGAGATATATGCCAACTTTGGGACATATGAGAAATATATTTCAAGAGGTTTTAAGACAAGGGATAATGCAGCTGATGACAGGGTTGCAAGGTCGTGCAGGTGTTATATATGTGGCAGGTCTATGAAAAGACTTATAAAATGGTTTGCGACAACTTCAAAGACATATTATTCAGTATTTGTGTGTGAAGAGCATGGCACATTTAAGGGAAAGCTTAAGGTTAAACATAATGATAACGGATTGTATTATGATGTAAGAATTGTTAAGCAGACAGATGAAAAAGGGGTTGATAAGATAATAGACAAGCAGGTTAAGGAACGCGAACACAGAAGACGTAAGAGATTGGAAGAACACAAAAGAAAGAAATTACTTAAATAATATTCTATTATGTCTGCCGTGTAAAATAACTAATTAAATATAAATAAAAAAGGCAGTAATCTTAATTATATATAATGCTTTGAAGGAAAGGATATTTCTGGGAATTATATATAATTAAGATTACTGCCTTTTTGAATATGACAGGATATCTGTTGAATGAAATTGCTGCATCAACAGATGCTGCTATATAACTGCATATATTATAGCTGCCGCAATAACAAGCTGTATTATTGCAAATCTGAATACGACCTGTGCATCAGACCAGCTCTTGTTCTTTCTCATATGGTCGTGGATAGGTGTTCTTATATTCTGCATAATCTTTATATGAAGAAATCTCATAAATGAAACCTTAATAAGACCAAGTCCGCCATCAATTATAAGAACTATGGCAAGTGGAATGTAAAGCAGAGGGCTGTGTAACTTAAGAAAAGCAAATGCTATAAATATTCCTATTGCCCTTGAGCCTGCATCGCCCATAAGCAGCTTGCTAGGTGATGCGTTAAACCACAGATAACCAAGAATACATACTACCATAATAAGTATTGTGTGGCGGAATGAGCTTTCAATGTCAAATATCATAAATAATACATAGGCAGATGAAAGTGTAATTGCCGAAAGAGTTCCACATAAGCCGTCAACACCATCTGAGCAGTTAGTTACATTTATGCTGACCCATATTAATATAACGATGAGAACACCGTAGATGATTGGGTTAAGTGTAACTGTAAGCTTAAAGAGTGATATGTCAAATGTGTTAGGATTATAGTGGAGATATGTAACTGCCGCCATAACCGCAATTACGAAATCTATAATACCTTTCTTAAGCTCGCCCCAAGGTGATGACGAAGCATCATCAAGGTAACCTGAGAGCATTGCTGCAAGTACAAGTATAAGATAAATGATTATCTCAGAACTTAAATTGACAAATATCATACAGGTTATTGTAAATACGAGGATAAATATAATTCCTGCTCCTCTTGGCTTGCCGACTGACTTTGAGCCATTAATTGCGTAAGCTCTGCCGCCATCACGGGGAAGGATATTTTTACCCATATATATAGCAAGGCACGTTATTGCAAATGCAAATATTATGCTGGCAAAAGTCACAACATTAATATAATTCGGACTTATCAGATAATAAATCATAATTATGAATTCTCCTTTGATTATTAATAGTTTTATGATAAATTCCTATAATTATGATGTCAAGTGAAAGATAGAAGTAATTAATTGGATTATCAAAATATATGAGAAAGTTTATTATAAAAATGACCAATTGTCAAAAAATTAATAGTATTTAATTTAATGTTATGATAAAATAATGTTAATACAAAAGTATATGCGAAGTAATATTATTAATGTGGAAGGGCGGAGTAATATATGGCTGTGACAATTAATTATGAACAGATAAGAATAACTGAGTTAGACTCATATCTTTTTGGACAGGGAACACACTACGAGATATATAATAAAATGGGTGCACATATAGCGAAGAAAGATGGAAAGCCCGGAGTATATTTTGCGGTATGGGCACCAGCGGCGAAGGACGTGTACGTCATAGGTGAATTTAATGACTGGAAAGCCTATGGCTATGATATGAAGAAGATTTCAGATGGTGGAATATATGAGTTATTTATAGAGGGTGCCAAGGCTGGACAGATGTATAAGTACCTTATTATTTCACAGAGTGGTGAGGCTATTTACAAGGCTGACCCATATGCCAATGCGGCACAGTTAAGGCCAGAGACAGCATCAATTATTACTGACCTTAATGGATTTAAGTGGACAGACAGCGTATGGGTTGAACATAAGAAGAAAGAGAACCATTTAAAGTCAGCAATGTCTATATATGAATGTCATCTTGGTTCGTGGAAGAAGCAGGAAGATGGTACAGAGGACGGTTATATGAATTACCGTGATATAGCACCAGACCTTGCCAAGTATGTATCAGATATGGGATATACACATATAGAGCTTATGGGAATTGCAGAGTATCCATATGACGGCTCGTGGGGTTATCAGGTTACAGGATATTATGCACCAACAGCAAGATACGGAAGTCCTAAGGATTTTATGTATTTTGTGGATTATATGCACAGCAAGAATATTGGTGTAATACTTGACTGGGTACCAGCACATTTTCCAAAAGATGCACATGGGCTTGCGAACTTTGACGGAAGCTGTGTATATGAATATGCAGATCCAAGAAAGGGCGAACACCCTGATTGGGGAACTAAGGTATTTGATTACAGCAAGAATGAGGTATCGAATTTCCTTATTGCCAATGGAATGTTCTGGGTTGATAAGTTCCATATTGATGGCTTAAGAGTAGATGCAGTTGCTTCTATGCTTTATCTTGACTACGGAAGGACAGAAGGCAACTGGGTTCCTAACCAGTATGGCGGTAATGGTAATCTTGAAGCTATGAGTTTCCTTAAGCATTTTAATAGTATGATGAGAAAGAGATTTCCACAAGCGGTTACAATTGCAGAAGAGTCTACAGCGTGGCCAATGGTAAGTGGTGACCCTGATAACGGAGAATGTCTTGGATTTACATTCAAGTGGAATATGGGCTGGATGCACGATTTTCTTGAATATATGAAGCTTGACCCTTATTTTAGAAAGTTTAATCATGGTAAGATGACATTTTCTCTTATGTATGCTTACAGCGAGAATTTTATACTTGTATTATCGCACGATGAAGTTGTTCACCTGAAATGTTCTATGTTAGGCAAGATGCCTGGTGACAGAGAGGACAAGTTCGCTAATCTTAAGCTTGCATATGCTTATATGTGTGGACATCCGGGCAAGAAGCTTTTATTTATGGGACAGGAATTCGGACAGTGGAACGAGTGGAGTGAGAAGCGTTCTCTTGACTGGTATCTTCTTGAGGATGAGAGCCACAAGGAATTAAAGGATTTTACAAGTGCGTGCCTTAAGCTTAATAAAAATTACAGATGTTTATATGAAACTGATTATAATTCAGAAGGCTTTAGATGGATTAATGCCAATGACAAGGACAACAGTGTATTCTCATTTATAAGAATAAGTCCAGATAAGAAGAAGCATTTGTTATTCGTTCTTAATTTCACACCTGTTGAAAGACCAAGTCATAGAATTGGAGTGCCAATTAAGGGCAAATATAAGCTTGTATTAGGTGATGATATGAAGAACCAGCAGAAGATAATTGCAAGTAAGAAGGGTGAGTGTGATGGCTATGGTGAGTCACTTCTTGTGGATTTACATAGGTATGGAATAGCTGTGTATGAGTTCAATGGTGATGTGGAAGCACACAAGCCTACAATAATATAATAATAATATAAGAGATATATAAGAGCAGTTTAAATAGCAGTCTGATATATAAGTCAGATATCAGGTTGGCAGGATTTAAGTGAAGCAGGTATATGGTATTGATGTAATTATTAATGTGGTTGATTACATTTATGCTGTAATCTGCTTCATTTTGCTTATTTTTTTGGTGGAAGTAACCGAAATATAATACAGGTTATTTTATAATCAGGCGATAGAATTATCTAAGCAGGATATATAGGCTGTTATTAGGAAATGGAATAACCGGCTGTAGATTAGCCGCAGATAATGTATGGAGGATAAATATGTCTGTATCAATATACGCAGGTAATTTTAACAAGGATAATAATGTTAAAGAAACATCTATTAATTATAAGGAAAATGTAAGCAACAGGACTAATGGTGTCAATGGGATATTTAATGGTGTTGTTATGTCAGAGGGACAGGATAACAGCAGGCTGGCAGATAACACATATGAGTCGTTATTAAAGGAAGCTGATGATGTAAAACAGCAGATTATGAATTCTGCAAATACAGCACAGATAAGCTTCAAGGCACTTGTTAAAAAGCTTTCTGGTATGGAAGCAGTCGATATAGCAGGTGATGGATTTAATATAACAGATGCCTCTAAGGATGATATGGTATCAATTATTGATAAGATTAGAATTGAGCTTGCAATGCACTCAGACAGCTATGTTGCATATGGAACTGGCGTAAGCTCTGATGCAATTGAGAGTGTTGCAGGGGCAGGTGCAGCTAATGAATTAAAGCAGAGATTAAGCGGTGCTGGAATAAGCGTTGATGACGATACTGTGCAGCAGGTACAATCAGCACTTGATGAGGCGGCTTCAATAACAGAGCTTTCAGAGAGTGCTAAGTATTATATGATTGCCAATGATATTGCACCAACTATTGACGGAATATATAAGGCAGAAAATGCTGTCAGTACAAGACCGGCTAACAGCGGATATGAGATTTCATTTAAGGAATTTAATGCTATGCGTCCACAGATTGAGTCGCTTATGAATAAAGCCGGGCTTGAAGTGAACTTAAGAAACCTTAATAATGCACAGGATTTGATTAATAATAATATACCAGTCACAGAAAAGACTTTAAAATATAAAGCTGTTCTTGACGGACTTAATTTAAATGGTCTTGATACACAGGATGGACAGGATAGTGTATTATCAAAGATTGCTGACCAGCTTGCTATTGGTGAAGACCCTAAAGATACTCCACTTACAAACGATCCATCTATATGGGATAATGTAAAGAACGCAATAGTAACACTGGCTAATGCAAGCTATGATGATATTGTAAATGTTGTTTCATCTGGAAAAGCATTTACAATAGCAAGTCTGAAGGTCGTAATGCAGGTAGGCTGGAGTGAAACAGCAGAAAGCCGGCAGGCTGTTAACAATCAGATGACTGTTAATAACCAGATGTCAGGTGACTGGCAGGGTAATGTAAACAGTCAGATGTCAGGCGGCTGGCAGGGCAATGTTAATAACCAGTATGGTTATGTGCAGGATACGGGCTATAATCAGGGTGTATATAATAATCAGATGGGCGGTAATTATGCATACCAGCAGCCATATGGTTACAATGCACAGAAAGCTTATAACACACTTGTTGAGGCAAGGCTTTTACTTACAGCAGGTACAGGTGTAATTCTTGAAAAGAGTAATACATCACTTCTCTACACGCCTCTTGAACAGATTAACGAGCAGATTAAAGCTCTTGAAGCTAATGGAACATTATATGCTGGCAATACACAGATGTATAATGATGTCCTTGATGTAAGAAAGGCACTTTACGATATTGAGACTGCACCAGCACAGATGTATGAAAAGCTTATGAAGAGTGACCCATATAAGTTGAGTATTTCTATGGTATCAGGCATTGCGAGTGGAATGACAAGCCGTTATGCCAAGGCGATAGATACATATGAAACAACAGGCACTAAGGTAAGAGAAGACTTAGATGACTCTATTATTAAGGCTGTTAATAACAGTGCAGAGGGTATAATGGACGAACTCAATCTTGAGAATACTCAGGAGAACAGAGATGTTATTAAGCTTCTTGCTTCTAATAACATAGATATCAATAAGGAAAATGTTGAGAGGGCAAGAAGAATATATACAACCCTTAATAATCTTGTTGATAATATGAAGCCGGAAACTGTTGTTAAGATGATAGATGACGGAATCAACCCAATGAATACTGATATATGGACAGTTAATGATTATCTTAGCAGTATGAATCAGGGTGCTACTAAGGATAATGAGGAGAAATATTCAAAGTTCCTCTACAAGCTTGACAAGACAGGTGGAATTAACGAAACTAAGAAAAAGCAGTTCATCGGTATATACCAGATGATGAATATATTTACAAGAGATGCTGGTGTGTGTGCGGGTGCTCTTATGAAGCAGGGCAAAGAGATTACTATGGGTAATCTTATCAGTGCCTACACAAGCCGCAAGCACTCTGGAATAGATGTAACTATTGATGATTCAGTAGGTCTTGGAGATAAGGAAACTATCAGTTACTTTGAGTCATTATTTGCAAAGTCACAGAAGTTTATCACTCCTAATACATTGAAGAATTCGGACAATGAGTCACCAATTGAACATCAGAATGTTGAAGCATTTGCTAACGGACTTGCTGAACATTATGATGAAGCAGTGGAAAATGAACTTGACAGCAGTTACATAGAAGAAGTAACTAAGAAAGCAGAACAGGCTGATGCTGAGGTTGTAAGGGAGTTAAGAAGAGCTGGAATTAATGAGAACATTGGTAACATTAATGCGGTTAATGAACTTATGGCTACAGGACAGCTTATGGCTTACACAAGAAAGCACGGAAACCAGGGCAGTAAGTCAATATATGGAGAGAACATAATTGATAGCAATGACAAGCTTAAGGAAGTGTTAGACAGCAGGGATAAGCTTGAGGCTATGTATACTAACCTTGAAGAAGCTGCTGGTGATGAACTTGAGGAAGCTATAGAGAGCTCACTTACAGGAACTGCTGAAGACCCTGTTGATTATGATACATTTGAAGAATTAAGAATAAGCAACAGACAGATTAGATATATAAGCAATCTTGCAAGAAGAAATGATTACCGTGTCCCTTATGTTAAGAATGGACAGGCAGGTCTTATCAATCTTACATTTGTTGCAGATGATAATGACAAGGGAAAGATATCTATTAAGATGAATACAGCTTCGTGGGGTGAATTGTCAGTAGAGGCAAAGGTTACACAGTCAGACGTAAGTATGTATGTAAAGCAGGATTCAAGAATTGTGCTTTCCGAAGACAGAAGCATTTATAAGTATTTCCAGCAGATTGAGGGAGATCTTAAAGAACAGTTCGGTTATGACAATGTAAGAATTAATTGTGTAAGAGTTCCAGATGTTAAATATACTACATACGAGGACTCAGGGGCAAAGATTCCATCAGATCGTCTTTATAAGATCGCTTCAGCAATAACAGGAGTATTCTTTGGGGCATAAGAGCTGCTAAAGAATTACAGGATATGTCCGATATATAAAATGTATGATTTGACGAATTCAAAGGATAACGCCAGTAGATGTGGCGGGAATATAAAATCAGGAGAATAAAAGTATGAGAATTAATACTAACGTATCAGCCATTGTATCTAACAATGCGTTACAGAAGGCACAGGATGCACTTTCAAGCTCTATACAAAGACTTTCATCAGGATATAAGATTAACAGTTCAGCTGACGACCCGGCAGGCTGTGCTATTTCAGAGAAGATGAGAGTTCAGATAAGAGGTCTTGATCAGGCTAAGAATAATACAACAGATGGTATCTCTGTTATCAATACAGCAGAAGGTGCTATAGTAGAGATACAATCTATGCTTACACGTCTTAAGGAACTTACAGTTCAGGCGGCTAACGATGTTAACTCTGATGATGAGCGTGAAGCTATCCAGCAGGAGATTGATAATGTTAATCAGGAAATAGACAGAATATCTGAGCAGACAGAATTCAATACACAGCCACTTATTAATGGTAATCTTTCAAGAAGAGTATATTCAGATTATCAGGGTGTGAACCAGCTTAAGATATCTGACAGTTTTACTGCTGGAATATATGGAGTTACAGTAACACAGGATGCTAGACAGGCAATAGCAGTAGGTGATACTATTACAATGTCAGGCACAGCTAAGGTAACTGCTGATCAGGCAGGAACAATATCTATTAATGGATATAACATTGATATTGTAGAAGGTGATACACTTGATACAATTATGGATAAGGTTATGGATGGTGCTAATATGGCGGGTGGAAGAGCATTTGCTGTATCAAGCCTTGCTAATGATACGAAGACTAACGGAAGTGATTATGCAGGATATAAGCCAGATACATCTTACACAGGCAACAGACTTGTTATAATGACAGAGCAGTATGGAAGAGATCAGCAGCTAGATGTAACATGCAGTAATAAAGACCTTGCTGCTATGCTTGGTATATCAGATGCTTACAATGAAGATGGTTCAGGCATACACGCAGAAGGTAGTGATGTTGTAGCTGAATTCGCTAATGAAGTTGATGATGCAGGCAACCCAACAGGTAAGAGAGTTGGATTTGAAGATTCAGCTATTATCTCAACCAAGGGTACTAAGATTACAGTTAAGGACGTTAATAATAAGGAATTCGTTATGGATGTTCCGGGTAATGTTGCAGGAACAACATTTAATGATACAACAGCAGCTAAGCAGAACGGAAAGTCACAGGCAGCAGGTGGAACAGCTACGGATATTAATCAGGAAGTGACTGATGTCGGAACTATGAGTATTCACGTTGGTGCTAATGAAAATCAGGTTATTGTTCTGGATATTCCTAAGATAACTACTTACACAATAGGTACAGATAATATCAATGTAATGACAAGCTACACAGCACAGCTTTCAATAGGGTATGTAGACGAAGCTATTAATTATGTCAACTCTGCACGTTCAAAGCTTGGTGCATATGAGAACAGATTTGACCATACTACTAAGAACCTTGAGGTTTCAAGTGAGAATGTTACTAAGGCTTTATCAGCTAAGATTGATACAGATATGGCTGAGGAGATGACAGAGTATACATCACAGACAGTTCTTACACAGGCAGCTACATCAATACTTTCACAGGCTAACCAAAGACCATCAGAAGTATTACAGCTTCTTCAGAACTAATCTGTCAGGGTGAATTGATTGGAGATGTGAAGTATGGATAGAGAAGCTATTAAGACATATTCATATAGAATATCGCAGGCGACACGTTCAGAGCTTGTAGTAATAGTGTACGACATAATAAGAGATTATCTTAAAGATGCAGTGTCAACATCAGATAATGCAGTATTTAAAGAGAAACTACACATGGCTATGAGAGGTATAGACCAGCTTATAACAGGTCTTGATATGCAGTATGAGCTTTCAGGTAATCTTTATGTACTCTATAACTATATGAAAAGAACTCTTATCGGTGCACAGGTTTCATATGATAAAAATGTTGTCAATTCAATATACGATATGCTTGGACAGCTAAGACAGTCATTTTATGAAGTAAGCAGACATGATAATTCAGCACCGCTTATGAAGAATACAGAAAAGGTGTATTCCGGACTTACATATTCTAAATATGGTGCAGGCAATGAAACAGCAAGTGATACGCTTATTAACAGAGGATATATGGTATAATGAGCACAAAAGTGCTCATCTTAAAAGTTCCTTACGGAACTTTATATGTGCTGAAAAGCTGCACAAATATTATGGTATAATGAGCACAAAAGTGCTCATCTTAAAAGTTCCTAACGGAACTTTGTATGTGCTGAAAAGCTGCACAAATAATATAATTAATTAAAATAAAAAGGGTTACTGCTTTGACCAAAAGACATTCAGATAATGATTGTCTGGTTAGGGCAGTAACCCTTTTGTAGTATTTTGGTGATTTTCTAGAAACGGAGCTTGCGCTTAGAGTATTTACTACGTTTCTTAGAAAGTGAAGCATTGTTAATAATTGTAAATATAATAAGTATTACAGCTACAATTCCAGCTATAACCCATATATTAATCTTAATACAGCGTTTTGGTGATAACTGTGTTGAGTTGTTCTTGGCACTAAGGTATGGCAGAAGGCTTTCATTGGAATTATCACCGCCTGTTATGGAGAGTGTGGTAGAACCAACAACATTATCACCATAAAGATAATTAAGCTTAGCGGCAAGCCTGCCCTGCTCATTAGTTATATCGTAATTCTTATCAAGGCTCATTGTAACGCTTGAAGTTGAACCGCTGTTAGGAATTGTTATAAATGAGGCATTCATATTAAAGTTAAGTTTTGACTTATTAAATACATCTGATGAGTAGTAGTTATCAGTAGAGAATAACGAGCTTATCTGTGTGTCAGATGTAGTCGATTTCTTAAAGTTATTAAATCCCCAGTCAAATAATGAACGTGTATCTATAAATCTTGTAGAGTCATCTGGTGAACGGAATACAACGCATATAAGCCTCATTCCATCTTTTTCAGCAAATGTTACCAGAGTCATTAAAGATTCATCAGTAAATCCGGTCTTTCCACCTTTGCAGTATTCATAGTAGAACTCGCGTCCTTTAAGCATCTTATGACGGTGTTTTATTGTTCTGGGTGTAGATGTTACATTAGTGGCAGGAATTGTATAGCTTGAGGAAGTTGAGTCAATGTTTACAAACGAAGCGTTGTTATAACAGCCTCGTGCAATCATAGCCATATCGTAAGCACTTGTGTAGTGGTTAGGATTGTAAAGGCCACTGGCATTAGCAAAATGTGTTTCAATTGCACCAAGCTCACGAGCTTTATTATTCATCATATCCACAAACGCATCTATTGAGCCAGCGACTTTCTCAGCAAGTGCATATGCAACTTCATTGGCTGAATACAGAAGAAGTGCATATAAGGCCTGTTCAACAGTAAGTTCTTCCCCGGCCTTCATACCAAGGTTGGCATCTTCAATCGGATTAATTGAATTAGCTGCGGCAGTAGAAAATGTAAGTGTATCACTGAGATTACAGTTCTCAATAGTAAGAAGTCCTGTAAGGATTTTAGTTGTTGAAGCTGGATAGCACTTACGGTGTGCATCTTTTTCGTATAGTATAGAGCCTGTATCTGCATCGACTAATATTGCACTCTCACAGGTAATATCCGGAGCCTGTGGCCACGAAACAGAAGTGTCTGTTGATACCTCGTTAGATATAACAGAACTCTTGGCAGCAGTTGTTCCATTAGATATAACATAGCTGCTGGCGGCAGTTGTTCCGCTTGTTATTCCAGCTGCAAAAGCTGGTGTTACAGATGTTGCCACAATTGCTGTACAGGTAATAATGCTTGCAGTTCTTACAAGGCATTTTCTGAATTTATTAAATAGAACTGAACACTTATTAACAGAGTGTTTCGTTGTTTTATTAGAATTATTAAACATTACAATCTCCCATCGTTAATGATATTATGAAGTAAGTGTTAAAGGCACAAAATGCCATTTATTATACTGATATGTTCATATTATACATATTTGCTTGTAATATTAACATATTTATTAAGATTATGAAACTAAATTTGCAGGCGAATATTTAAAGCTGTGTGGAATGGGATTTTGGTGATGTTTTAATTTACCTTTGACATACTTATTATATTAAAGTAAAATATCTTGGTTTGATGTTATAAAAATGGTTGTAAGCTTATACAGTATAAAGAATGAATGGAGATTATTATGAGATTAAGAAATGTACCGGGTGCAAGAGAAGTTATGGTTGAGAACGAATATGTATTCACGGAACCAGAGGGAATGTGCGGAACCTGGAAAGAGGTATTTGGAAATGATAACCCTATGCATATAGAGATTGGAATGGGAAAGGGAACATTTATAACAACTCTTGCAGGGATGAATCCAGATATTAATTATGTTGGAATAGAGAAGTATTCAAGCGTACTATTAAGAGCAGTTGAGAAGCAGGACGAATTACAGCTTCCTAACTTAAGATTTATAAGAATGGATGCAGAGAATATTAATGAAGTGTTTGGTGTTGATGAAGTGGATAGAATATATCTTAATTTCTCAGACCCATGGCCAAAGGACAGACATGCTAAGAGAAGACTTACATCAAGACAGTTCTTTGCAAGATATGACAAAATGCTTAAAAAAGAGGGCAGGGTTGAATTCAAGACAGACAATAGGGTACTGTTTGACTTTTCAGTTGAGGAAGTAAAGGAAGCTGGCTGGAATCTTGTAGAGTGTACTTATGACCTTCACAGTGACGAAAGGCTTAATGAAGGAAATGTTATGACAGAATACGAGAAGAAATTCTCAGATATGGGAAATCCTATATGCAAGCTTATTGCAGACAGATAAGATAGATTGAATTATTAATACATATCAGGCCGTTAATAAAATAGATTAAAATGTTATTGTAAGATAATTAAATGTATTAGTATCACATATGACTTTGTTGAATATTATATAGTAGAAACGTTTTTAACTAATATTTTAAGAGTATATTATATTCAGGAAAGGAAATGGTATGGGATATCACAGACATTGTAACAGGTGTAATCCGATTAACAGACTTAATGAGTACATTTATTACCACAATAGATTAAACCGCAGGATTGTGCGTTTTAAGAGGTCGTGGGATGAAATATATAAAATAATAAATGGCTGCTGACCTTAAGATATATGTACTGGTAATACTGAAAAAATCAGTAATAAAGGTACATATCAAGGTCAGCAGCCATAATTTTTTGATTCTACATTTCATCGGGTGAATCGTAAGGCTGGACACTGATATTACGTTTTTTGAGGAAATGCTCGACTACAAGGTTCGTAATATAGCATATAACTGCCATAACAGGAACACCGAGGAACATTCCTAATACGCCGAAAAGTGCTCCACCCACAACAATTGCGAATATAACCCACAGAGGCTTAAGTCCTGTGCTTTCGCCAAGTATCTTAGGACCAAGGAAAAGTCCGTCAAACTGTTGTATAACAAGTATCAGGATTGCAAAGAATATAACCTGGATAGGATTTACAATAACAATTATGATACCGCCCATAACACCACCGATGTAAGGTCCAAAGTAAGGAATCATATTAGTAATTCCAACGATAACGCTTATAAGCACCGTGTAAGGGAACTTGAATATAGTCATACATATAAAGCAGATGATACCGATTATTAATGAGTCAAGTGCCTTGCCATACATAAATTTTAAGAAAATAGTACCACTTTCCCTGCATATCTTTCTTGTAGTATCAGCCGCATTTTTCGGAAATACAGCATAAAGCACACGCTTAAAATTGTAGAATATATTCTTGTGGTCAGATATCATATACACAGAAACCATAATTGCAATTATGAGGTTGACCAGTCCCTTAACAATAGCCATAGATGTATTAACTACATATGGGAGCAGATTGGTAAGCATATCTGTAAGATATGATATAACCTTAGGGTAAAGGTTGTTTAATTGTTCATTAATGACTGCATAATCAATAAATCCCAGGTCAGCGTGTTTATCTTCAAATGAATTAACAAGGCCAGTGATATTGTTGTACCACACTGGAAGCTTGTCCACGATATCGGTAATGCTTGTATACAATTGAGGAATTATAAATACCATAAGGATTGTAATAATTCCGATTGCAATAATGTAAGTTATAAGTATCGAAAGATATTTAGAAAGCTTGTCCGACTTCAAATGGCATTTTTCCTTGAACAAATGTCTGTAGAAAAATCTTACAAGTGGGTATAATATAAATGCTATGAACGCACCAATTACAAATGGTGATATAACATTAAAAATGTATTTGATAATATTAAGTGTGTTATTAAACCCGCCAATAAGCTTGAATATAAGTATTGCACCAAGGACAAATAAGAGTCCGTATATTACAATAGTAAAATATCTGCTGTTGGGCTGGAACTTATTCTTGTATACAATGTGGTTGTCACCAGCGGAGTTATTATTATCAGGTGAATTAAAATAGCTTGTATCGTTATTATTGTCTTTATCCATACAAATCCTCGCAATCTTATTTAATTAAGGATATATCAAGAATATTGTACTCCATATAAGCGGTTAAAAAAACCCCATAATAGTTAAATATTATTAAAAATAATAAAAAAAATTATATATAATAA
>ERZ827197.1035-NODE-1035-length-26088-cov-11.172665_pt1 | contig 26088 bp, 20 predicted proteins | sample MGYA00519867_ERZ827197 | MGnify/ENA primary metagenome ERZ827197 (study PRJEB31778, sample SAMEA3449278) | human gut metagenome | biome: human gut; feature: human-associated habitat; material: faeces | place: United Kingdom | collected 2010/2012 ...
GGAAGATTGAACAACTACATAAGATTTTATTTGTGAAAAAGAAAAATACCGCCCACGCAGCGCAGCGATGATTTTGTCGGGTGAAACGGCGGCAAAATAGATCGGGTGTGTTGCGGGGCGGTAAAAATCTTCATGGGGAACAAACCCTCACTGCGTCGCATTTTATTGCGGATTCAGTGGGATTTGTGACAGAGAGTATCATGGTTTGCAAGGTGCGTCAAGATGGTTTTGCGAAATTTATTGCGGTAAAGCGGTGATAGTAGGACTTATGAAAAGCCATATCGGAGGTAAATTCTTGCTGCTGACGAATAAATGCAGAGTGCAAAAACAAATTTTGTGGCAAATGAACAAAAATATTGAGAATGAAATGCTTCTGTGATAAAATGATGGAAATAGTCTTACAGTATGCTTGTAAGAGATGTTAAAGAAATGCTAAAAGGAGAAAATTGATGAGTTCAAAAGTGCTTGTGATTGCGGTCTCATTGCTTTTTGTATGATTATGCTTACAGGATGTGGAAATCCGGCAGAAGAAGTTCTTAAAGAAATTGAGACTGGTGATGCTGCAAAGGCACAGCAAATCTATGAGAAAAAGGTTTCTGGTGATTCTTCTGCTGAAAAAATGGTAGAGGATGGATTGGCTCCGGTGTTGGAAACCATTCTTGAACAATATAATACAGGTGACGTGACAAAGGATTATGTGAATCAACAGTTCGATATTTACAGATCTATGATAGGGGAAACGGCAACATTTGTTGATGCGGAAAAATGCTTGCTGGAATTAGAAACTTCAAAGAAGAACTTTGAAAAAGGCATTGAGTTTCAAACAGCGGGAGATACAATATCGGCTTATAATAGTTTTTCCGGTGTGATAGAAACTGACGTCAATTATGAGACAGCAAAAGGATATATGGAAGCTATTCAAAAACAAAACAATGAACAGGCGCAAGTATTGATGGCGCAGGCTGAAGAGCTATTTGAACAACAGAAATATCAAGATGCCTTCAACACTGCTCAAAAAGCATATAAATTATCTGGCGATAATGTAAAATATGAGGATTTTTCACGGAAAATTATTGAATGCTTAGCAACACAGTGTGAAATTCAAAATCCAGAAGCAATTCAAACCGAGGATATGCGGGGAAGACAGGCGTGGTGTTTGAGATGCGATGGTATAAATGGGGTTAATCTTAATGAACTCTCCGATAAACAAATTATAAAAACGTTCAAAGAATTTAGAGAGATATATCATCGAACGTTCGATCCGTATGGGAGCTTGAGTAGCAGCTTTGGAAATACTACAATCGGAGACTTTTATTGTGCTGGGAAATGGTATGATATTCATATTGACGATAGTTTTGGAAAAAACGATTATGTTGAGGTATATTCAGAAAGTGAACAACAGGAACGAGTAAAAGCGAATGTTACAGCAGCTGAAAATCCTGTGCCACATTCTCCCTCTGGGTGGACTACAGGGGGACCGAGTACGAAAAATTCGGATGAAGACTCGGTTTCTGACAGTGGATCGCAGGAATATCAAAATGCGTTGACAAAGGGATTAAAGTATGCTAATCAGCTATTTATGTCCAAACAAGCAGTTTATGATCAGTTGACTTCTTCTTATGGTGAAGGATTTTCTGAAGATGCGGCGCAGTATGCCATCGACCATATGACAGATGTTGATTGGAATGCGAATGCTCTTGAAAAAGCAAAACAGTATTATTATAAGATGGATATGTCGAAAAAGGCTATCTATGACCAACTAACTTCTAGTTACGGCGAACAGTTTACTTCGTCACAAGCACAATATGCTATAGATCATCTTGAGTAATCATAAATAAAGAAAATAATTTAAATAGGTTCTTTGAAATTGTTTGCGTGTAACGGCTTGGGACGTGAAATTTTTGAGAACAAGTACTTGCGTTTGGCCGCTTTTGTGATATAATAAGGTTAGAGGATAGCGGCATTGACCAGCTATCGTTGGCGATGAAACAGTAGACTGGTTCGGTATCAGCCGACTGTGGAGCCCGACCGTGGGTTGAGCGGAAACCACAAGCCGAATAGATTCGATGAATCGAAAGAAAACGCTTAATAGGAGCCTTGCCTTTCGGCAGGGCTTCTATTTTTTTGAGGGAAGGTGAAAAGGTGCAGGACGAACAGCAAAATGTTTTGTATCAAGCAGCCGCTGTTTGGAAGGACCTGATGAATTATCGGTATATCCTCACATATGGTTGTCGAAATAAATCATATGAGATTAACCTGACGTTTTCAGCAGATGAATTTTCGCATCTTGCAGGATTTCAATACTTGAAAGATATTTCACTTCCGCGATATAATTCTCGGAAGATAGTAGACATGATTCTGTCTGGTAAAATTACTTATAAAGCTATACAAAAGGGTATGCAGTATCGTGAGATGGTCGAACCACGGCTTTTGGCACTGGTACGGCTAAAAGAAGTATTGGAACAAGACTTTGAACTATTCTCATACGTGCCAAATCTTTACCCATTCGTCACCAAAATTAAGGCGGATTATATAATTTCCAGTCAAAACGAACCAACAGCGTTCGTTTTTATTATCAAAGAATCCTCTGTGGGTGATGCTATGTGTGACTTCCTGTGTTGTTCTGCCTTTGAGAAGGGTGACCGCGACTACCGCACAAACCAGCGTTCCCGCGCCTTGCTCAAGAAAGAGCGGGTACAGATTGAAACCTCTGACACGGTAGTGCTGTACGACCGCCTGCCAAAGAATCCCGAGTAACAAACAGTAGCTGCCTTTTCCGAAATAAATAGAGATGCCGGTAAAGAAAAAGGGCTATCTCATCGAACAAAATTCGTGCGATAGCCCTTTTTCTTGTGACTATTTTAAATATCGACTTACATTAGCTGACTTTAATTGATGAATCCATTTCAAACGGTGTCTTTGATTTCCCAGGACCAGAAAGATTGAGTTCGACCCTTTCAAAGGGATAGTTGTCTACATACTCTGTATTATATGGCGGTTTGTAATAGTAAATGAGAGCGGCCTCTTCCAATAAACGCTCGTCCTTCGGTGCGAGGGCATATGCATAATATAGAAGCTCCCCTTCTTTTAGCCCATCCTTCCAATCTTTGTCCCGGTTATGTTCCACAATGCGGTCATGGATATTACTAGACTCACCGATGTAAAAGAGTTTACGTAGAGACACGATCTTATCTGATACTGGCTTTCCAGCATAGACCAGATAAACACCAGATTTTTTGGGAAGGTCATCCTTATCCAAATCCCTAAAATAGCCAACAAACATTAATGAAAGCTTTTTTGACATAAAATCAACCTCCTTTATGCCAATCGGATACCAACCTAAGCATGCACCCAAGTTGGTATAGAAAAACGTACCATCTGTATAAACAGAGAGGATACGGCAAACAAAGGGCTGAACAATGAAGAAACATGGCCCAGCACAAAAGTGTGCATCATAGATAGTGCACCTTTGAATGGCACGTTCTTTTCGACGGATTCCGATTGCGTGGAGGCTTTTTTTGTGATATAATATCACTGGTATGTCACTACCAAGCCGACAATCTTTGTGGAAGAGTCGGAGAAGAAGACGCCTTGCCGGGCGTCTTTTTTCATGCCCGAAAGATAGCACTCGGCTAGCTCGACTGCCATCTCTGAATGCTATTGTAGCGTCAAACTACGCTTTTGTCAAGGGCTTTTTGGAAATATTTCAAAAATTCGATAATTATCCTCTCTAATATTGAAATTGTTTCTGCAATTGGGTTGGTTTAAGTCTTGAAAAGCCGGCTGAAATGTGAGATACTAAGATTTAAGGAGGGAACTGCAATGTTTACAAAGATAACACTGGAAAACTTCCGTTCGTTTGACCATATCGTATTTGACTTGACAGAAAAAGGAAACGTCCCAAAGCATCTTGCGGTACTCTACGGAGAAAACGGTGCGGGCAAGTCTAATCTAATGTCTGCTTTTGTTTTGCTACCGGAGTTGACTCGCACCATGGATGTACGTGATGCCTATGAAAGGCTTCTAACTCGAGATGCTATCTTTCAAGATGAAAAGATGGAAAAAGTGATGCGCGAGCAAATGCGACATAGTTTAAGGGATATGTCTGCCATCATAAAAGACTATCGAATGATTGACTGTGAAGATCCGATAGTTGCAGAGTATGAGTTCAACATTAACGGTAACAACGGCTGCTATCGGGTAGAATTTGGACAGGATGAAATTGTGCATGAGCGTTTAGAATATGTTCTTAATCGGCGCAGAGGACTTTATTTTGACTGTAGTTCTGATGGTATTCTGATTAATGATACAGTTATTCAAGGAACCAATGGGAAGGATTTTTTGGTAGACGTAAAGGAAACAGCAAAACGTTATTGGGGAAAGCATTCTCTTTTAGCAATTTTACTTTATGAGATGAAAGATAAATCCAATGCATTTGGACGGGATAATGTAACAGAGAATTTCAATACTGTGCTAAGAGAATTTCGAGGTTTGTCTTGTGCTGTTTCGATGGGCAACAAAAGCTGGGAAGGACTAAGTTCTAAGCTGCAAGTTTTAAAGCGGCCACTGCAAGGTCATCTGTCTCTTCGAAGAGAGACAGAGTTAGATTATGCAAGCGATTTTTTTACACAACTATTTACGAGTGTTGATCTTAGCGTTCGCAAGATATTTTATAAAAAAGAATTTCATGATGACGAAATCTACTATAAACTGATTGAGGAAAAATATATTGCAGGCAATTATCGTCGGATTGACTTTGAAAGAGAATCTGCCGGTAACTGTCAATTGTTGAATATATCGTGCTATTTGTTAACAGCCTGCATGGGAGGAGTAGTTATTTTGGATGAGGCAGAAGCCAACATTCACGATTTGCTGTTCCAGAAATTATTGGAAGAGATTCGGCCGATTCTCAAAGGTCAAGTGATTATGACAACGCATAATACAATGTTGATGGAAGCGAGTTTTGCACGAGAGGCAACCTATATTTTGAGTGTGGATCCTGATAATCCGTCAGATAAAAAAATACGATGCATATCGGATTACCGCAAGCGAACGTATGCGGCCAATAATATCCGGAATAAGTATCTCAACTGTGAATATGGCGGAGTGCCAGAGCTTCGACAAACAGAATTTCAAGAGTCGATAGAAAAAATCTGCAACGAGTGAAAATCACAGCTTGAATAGATTCCCGGAGTATAAGAAAACAATATAACCAAAGATGCCCACCAGCTTATGGCGAAAACCATAGGTCGGTGGGCATCGTGTTCTTTATAAGGGTTTAATCTTCCAGTCTGCCGTGGTCACAGCCAAGCGACAGATAATGCTCTACCTCCCCTTTCAGCACCATCTGGGCGTACTCCAAGGGCTTATTATACAGCAGCCAGTCCAGCTCTGCCCGCTGTGCCGGGGTGTTGCCGTATTCGTCTTCCACAGCGATGCAGTCGATGGCAAGAGTGGTGCCATCCTCGAACCGGGCTTCCACCCGGTTGGTGTCCATATTGAAGCGGCAGGAAAGCAGTTTGTTCATGGTGAACCTCATTTCTATATCAAACGGTGTCTGTTCGGATGTCCTAAACCCTGCCATAGAACCGGTGTCTCATGTAAGATTGTTGTTTGGATAGAACTGGAAGATTTTGCACAATAAATACCGTTGAAATCCAGCTTTTGGGGCTGTGCGAAACAGCCTGTTTTGCCGGGCTGATTTTAGCTCTGCACACTTTTGCACATTTTCTGCACATTGCAAGAATGGATAACAGGTGCAAAGATGTGCAAGCGATGCAAAGAATGCAATAGAATAACAACTGCAAAATAACGCTGATTCGATTAAAATGACGCTTTAACGTCAAATGGTGAAATGGACAAAATGTGCCATTCGGTTCCTACGAATCAGTAGGCCGGGGGTTCGAGTCCCTTCCATCGCACCAAATAATGAAAATCCGAACCTTTTCTCAATAGGAGAAGGGTTCGGATTTTTTGTTTCTTCGGAAAGCAAAATGCCGCGTTTGCGCAGCAACAAAAGCCCCAGTGGGGCTTTTGAGCGACCGAACGGTCTTGCGTTAGCAAGATGGAGGGGCCTCCGCCCCGACAAGTGACCATAAAAGAAAAATACCGCCCACGCAGCGTAGCGATGATTTTGTCGGGTGAAGTAAGCGGCAAAATGAATCGGGTGTGTTGCGGGACGGTAAGTTCTTTCGTGGACTTTTCCTCACGGAAGTGGTGGGTCTCACGGTGATAACCAACCACTTTCTGTGCCTGTGTTCAAAATGAACACGACCACATTTTGTGGATGGCTTCAAACCAATCCACAAAGACGGTGGGATTTACAGAAAAAATACTACTGTATGTGAAATTCGTCAAGAGGGTTTTGGAAAACCCCTATTCTCACACTCATCCACCCTATCATGTGGGAAACCACGGGCATGATCTTGTGATCATGAGTTCTCCCAAAATGCTGACCCCAAATGAATACGATGTGTTTTTCAGCTTTCTGGAAAACATGGTGATGAAAAACGCATACTGACAGTAAAACCGCTCCGAGCGTTCTGCCCGGAGCGGTTTTGCGTCAGCAGTATTTATGCAGAACGGTCATAGACGGAGGGAGAAGTCATGCGTCCTTGCACAGCTTGGTCAATTCTTCGATGGCGGCATCCTCGTCCGGGCCATCGGCGGCGATGGTCACGGTCTCGCCGCACTTCACGGCCAGACCCATTACGGCAAAGATCTTCTTCATGTCGGCGACTTTGCCGTTCTTAGTCATAGTGACTTTGCTCTCAAAGCCTTTGGCAGCTTTGCTCAGGATACCGGCGGGACGGGCGTGCAGACCTTCTTTGTCCTGAATGGTGATATCGATGCTCTTCATAAAAATCTCTCCTTTTTGGAATCGTTATTGTAAGTGCTCCAGCACATAGTTCATATCGGAAGTGGTCTTGAGCTGTTCCAGCGCATCCTCGTCTTCAAGGATCTCGCAGACATTGCCCAGCAAGTCAAGATGGTCGTTGCCGACACCGGCAATGCCGAACACGAGGTAGGCTTTTTCATCGCCGAAGTCCACGCCCTGCGGATATTGCAGCAGGACAACGCCGGACTTTTTAACGGTGCCCTTCTTCTGGCTGGTGCCGTGGGGAATGGCTACGCCCATGCCCATGTAGGTGCTCACCAGCTTTTCGCGCTCCACCATGGCATCGGCGTAACTGTCATCCACATAGCCCCGCTTTGCCAGCAGCGCACCGGCGGCACGGATGGCCTCCTCCTTGGTGACGGAGGGCAGACCCAGCTGGATGTCCTCCGCCTGGATCTTCATCACGGAACCGTTGGCTTTGGAAGCCTCGGTCACGGCAGCCGCCAGAGGGGCTACGGCTGCATTGCGCAGGTCGGATACGATCTCCTCGTTGGCGGCAGCTTCGGCCTTGGCATCCAGTGCCGGGGTAGTGGAGGTCAGTGCGTTGTACAATGCGTCCAGATGCGGATCTGCAAGGAAGTTATCCAATGTAACAAGCTGTGCCTGCGGGGCGCACTTGGCGGCGCGGTCAGCCAGAACGCGCTGGCAGACCACCACGTCCGCGTCGGCGGGGATGGTATCCACGCTGGAGTTGGTCACGGTCAGGTCGGGGCGCTCCGCCTTAATGCGGTTGTGGAACTTGGTAGCACCCATGGCGCTGGAACCCATACCGGCATCGCAGGCAAAGACGATCTTGCGGATCTGACCGACATTTACGGCAGTAGGCTCGGGGATCTCGCCCTTAGCCTGTGCCTTCATCTCCTTCATTTCGTTCTGGGCGTCGGTCAGGCTCTTGGTGTGACCGGAGGTCGCTTTCAGAATGACCGAGGACAGAACAAAGGAAACAGCACCGGCGATGACAACGCCCAGCAGAACGGTGAGAATGGAATCCCGGGGAGCCATTGCCATGTAGGCGATGATGGAACCGGGAGAAGCAGGACCGGACAGACCTGCACCGGTCATAGAGTAGAACAGGATGGCACAGAAGTTGCCCACGATGGGGGCGATGATGATCACGGGGTTCATCAGGATGTAGGGGAAGTAGATCTCGTGGATGCCGCCCAGCAGGTGGATGATCACAGCACCGGGAGCGGACTGGCGGGTGGTGTCGTCCTTGCAGAAGAAGCAGTAGGCCAGCAGGACACCAAGACCGGGACCGGGGTTGGCTTCCAGCATATACATGATGGAACGACCGGTCTCAGCAGCCTGGCTTGCACCGATGGGGCTGAAGATGCCGTGGTTGATAGCGTTGTTCAGGAACAATACCTTGGCAGGCTCAATAAAGATGGACACCAACGGCAGCAGGCTGTGCGCCACAAGGAAGTCCACACCGGCGGTCAGCACGGTGAGGATGGCGGTCATGAACGGGCCGATGACGTAGTAGCCAAGGATGGCCAGCAGCATACCCAGAATGCCGACGGAGAAGTTGTTGATCAGCATCTCGAAACCGGCGGGGATATGGCCTTCCACCTTCTTGTCGAATTGCTTGATGACCCAGCCGGCCAGAGGGCCCATGACCATGGCGCCCATCAGCATGGTGTAGTCCGAGCCGCAGATGCAGCCCACCACGGCGGCGCTGGCTGAAAGCATCGGGGTCAGCCGCCGCACCGTGCTGCGGGAGCTGCCCGCTGTGGAGCAGTGGATGCAGGCTGCCGGGGCGCATTTTGTGCGGAATCCCGGCAAGGGTCTGCTGCTGGATGAAGCGCCGGAGCGGCGAGACGCACTGCGCACCCAGCTGAACAGCGGCGACAGGAAAGAACTTTCCCGCGCAGAGCGGCGGCAGCAGCTTTTGACAAGGCTGCTCAGCGAGCAGGAGCCCTGCAAAACAGCGGTACTGGCACGGGCGCTTGGCGTTTCGGAAAGCACGCTGTCTGCGGACTTGGATGAACTTGAGACCAAGCTACACCCCTACCGGGTGGAGATGTTCCGCCGCCCCGGCGTGGGGGTCTGGCTGCAGGGGGATGCTTCTTCCTACCGGAGGGTGGTGTCTGCCCTGCTGCGCAGCAGTATGCCGGAAAAGGAACTGGCAGAGGTGCTCTGCGGACGGATGCCGGAAAACGAGATCTTCTCGACCCTGCTGGATACAAAAACGGCCGAAAAGGTCTGGGCGGTTTTGCAGCAGTTTGAACAGGAAGAGCAGCTCCATCTGCCGGATGCAGGTTTTCTGGCGCTGGCGATCCATTGCACCCTGACCATTCAGCAGCTGCGGCAGGGCGGCGACAAGGGCAGCGCCCCCAGAGGGCTGCGCCCGGCGGGCAATCATGCTGCCCGGCTGGTGGCGGCGCTGAACCGCGCCTTCGGGCTGACCCTGCCGCCTGAGGAAGCGCAGTATCTGGAACTGTATCTCTCCGCCTATCTGGGCGCAGAGGACCCTTGGGGCAGTGCGCAGGAGATGGAACTGCGGAATCTGGAAGCCGCCCTTATCCGGGAAATGGAAAAGGCGCTGCACACAGACCTTTCCGGTTACACCTCCCTGCGGGATGACCTGTACTGCCACCTGCGCCCTATGCTGCTGCGGGTGGAGCAGAACATTCGTACCGAAAACCCCCAGCTGGACACCATCCGCACCGCCTACCCCGGCCTGTGGAAAGCCACCCGCGCCGCCTGTGATGCGGTGCAGCAGCAATTCGTTCTGCCCGCCATTTCAGACGATGAAGCGGCCTACCTTGCCATGCACTTTGGCGCAGTGCTGGAACAGAATGCGGTGTTCCGACTGCGGCTGCGGGTGGTAGTGGCCTGTCCGCTGGGCATGGGTTCCAGCCGCTTTCTGGCTTCCCTGCTGGGAAACGAGTTTCCCTCTTTGCAGGTGGAGGGGTGCTGCTCGGTGCGGGAGCTGAACGCCGCCGACCTGTGCCGGAGAAAAATCGACTTCATTATCTCCACCGTGCCGCTGGAACTGGATTACCCGGCGGTGTGCATCAGCCCTTCCCTGCTGGAACCGGATCGTGCCGTGCTGAAGGACGCTATCACGCGGTACAGCCAGAACCGCGCAGAACCGGAACCGGCGGTGCAGCCCGTGCAGGATACAGCCTGTGCAGGCTCTAAGCTGCAGTATTATGCGCGCCTGACCCGGTCCATGACCGGGCTGCTGGAATATCTGACCATCCAGCCCGTCAAGGCTCCCGGCAGCCGCGCTGCCCTCATCCATGCAGCGGCGCAGCTGTTCTGCCCGCAGGAAGCGGACGCCCGGCTGGTGGAGCAGCAGCTTCGCCGCCGTGAAACGCTGGGCGATACCTACATCAAACCCCTGTATGCCCTGCTGCTCCATTGCAGGACAAGTGCGGTAAAGGACTGCCGCTTGGGCTATCTGCAGGCACAGCCGCCGGTCTATGAGCCGGGGCGCATCGTGCTGGGGGCACTGGTGCTGCTGGCCCCGGATGACGGGAACGGCGTCCCGGTGGAGGTCATGCAGAATGTCAGCGGGCAGCTGATCGAAACGCCCCGGCTGATGGAGGCACTGCTCACAAGCGTGTGCATCCGGATGTAGCCGAGCACCCCGCCATCATGGGTCACGAGTTCGCCGATGATATCGTCAAGGTGGGCAAGGCGCATCAGGACAAGTTCAAGCCCGGCATGAAGTTCACCCTGCAGCCCGCCCTGAACTACAAGGGCACCATGTGGAGCCCCGGCTACTCCTACGAGTTCTTCGGCGGCGACGCCACCTACTGCATCATCCCTGCCGAGGTCATGGAACTGGGCTGCCTGCTGGAGTACAAGGGCCGTGCTTACTACGAGGCTTCTCTGGCCGAGCCTATGAGCTGCTCCATCGGTGCTTTCAACGCCGCCTACCACACCAAGATGGGTGTGTACCATCACGATATGGGTATCAAGAAGGGTGGCAAGCTGGCGATTCTGGCCGGTGCAGGCCCCATGGGTCTGGGTGCTCTGACCTACGCACTGCACCGTGATGTGCGCCCCGGCATGGTGGTGGTCACCGATATCAACGAGGATCGTCTGGCCCGTGCGGAGTCCCTCTTCCCCCCGAAGGAGGTCAAGGAGAAGGACGGCATCGACCTGTACTTCGTCAACACCGCCAACATGGCAGACCCCGCTGCCGAGCTGCGGAAGCTGACCGGCGGTACCGGCTTTGATGATGTGTTCTGCTACGCCCCCATCGCGCCGGTGGTGGAGCTGTCCAGTGCTGTGCTGGGTCGTGACGGCTGCCTGAACTTCTTTGCAGGCCCCACCGACAAGCAGTTCAGCGCCAAGATGAACTTCTACGATGTGCACTACAATTCTACCCATGTCATGGGCACCACCGGCGGTAATACCGCCGACATGATCGAGTCGCTGGAACTGACCGCCGCTAAGCGCATCGATCCGGCTGTGATGGTCACCCACATCGGCGGTCTGAACGCCGCTGCCGAGACCACCCTCAACCTGCCCAAGATCCCCGGCGGCAAAAAGCTGATCTACACCCACCTGACCATGCCCCTCATCGCCCTGACCGATCTGCGTGCCAAGGGCGAACAGGACAACGACCCCCGCTATACCGCACTGGCTGACATCGTGGATGCCCACAACGGCCTGTGGTGCCCGGAAGCAGAGGAATATCTGCTGGCAAACTTCAACCCGGAGGACTAAGCAGAACGTGCCATGGGACAGGACAAACGCAGACAGGAGGAATCCCCCATGGAACAACGCCGCAATCAAATCGTGGAGCTGGTGAACCGCAAAGGCAGCATTAGCTTTGCCCAGCTCAAGGAAGCTTTCCCTTCCGTTTCGGAAATGACCCTGCGCACAGACCTGAAAGCACTGGATGAAGCCCGCCGTGTGGTGCGGGTGCATGGCGGTGTCAAGTCGGTGGAGCAGGTGGTAGGCACAGACGACCTGCTGAGCCGCCGTGCCGCCCGCAATGCCGAAGCAAAGCAGATCATTGCCGAAAAAGCCGCTGCTCTGCTGCGCCCCAACACCACCCTGTTTCTGGATTCCGGCAGCACCGCCACAGCAGTGGCCCGGTGCATCCCGGATCAGCCCATGCTCATCTACACCAGCGGCCTGAGCTGCGCCATGGAGCTGGCAAAGCTGGAAAAGCCCAATGTATCCCTGCCGGGCGGCAGACTGAACCGGTTCAGCCTGAGCGTCTGCGGTGCACAGAGCATCCAGACGATGGAGGGCATCAACTTTGATCTGCTGCTGCTGGGCGTGACCAGTTACAGCCCGGAAACCGGTTTTACCTGCGGCGTGGAGGATGAAGCACGGCTCAAGCAGACCGTGCTCCGCCGCTGTGACTGTGAGCAGAAAGCCGTGCTGCTGGATTCCTCCAAGATCGGACTGAAAAGTACATTCCACATCTGCGAGCTGTCCGATATTGATATTGTGATCTCGGACGGAAAGCTGCCCGTAGAATTTTTACAGGCCTGCCGGAACGCAGGCGTAACAGTACTATAAAAGGAGCGTTATTATGAAGATCATCCGCGCAAAAGATTATCAGGATATGTCCCGCAAAGCGGCCAACATCATCTCCGCACAGGTCATCATGAAGCCGGACTGTGTACTGGGTCTTGCCACCGGCGGCACCCCGGTGGGCACTTATGCCCAACTGGTGGACTGGTACAACAAAGGCGATTTGGACTTCTCCGAGGTCACTACTGTCAATCTGGATGAGTACCGCGGCCTGCCCAAGGAGCACCCCCAGAGCTACTGGTATTTCATGAACGAGAACCTGTTCAGCAAGGTGAATATCGACCCGGCCAAGACCAACCTGCCGGACGGCACCAATCTGGACACTGCCGCCGAGTGCGCTCGTTACAACGGTATCATCCACAAGCTGGGCGGCATCGACCTGCAGCTGCTGGGCATCGGCCCCAATGGTCATATCGGCTTCAATGAGCCGGGCGAAGCCTTTGAGCTGGAGACCCACTGCATCGACCTTGCTCCCACCACCATCGAAGCCAACAAGCGCTTCTTTGACGGCAACGAGGCCCTTGTCCCCAAACAGGCATACACCATGGGCATCAAGACCATCATGCAGGCACGCAAGGTGCTGGTGGTAGCCAACGGTAAAGCCAAGGCACAGGCCGTCAAGGACGCCGTGACCGGCCCTGTGACCCCTGCCTGCCCCGGCAGCATCCTGCAGCTGCATCCGGACTGCATCCTTGTGGCAGACGAGGAAGCACTGAGCCTGCTGTAAACTCCCAAAGCCAACTTCTTCATTTACCATAACTTTGCTCAAGATCCAACCAAAGCACAGAAAGAGCCGGACTCGTTGCACGGGTTCGGCTCTTTCTGTCAGAAATAAGATTTATCTTGCAATCTTACGCAAAGAGCAACTCCAAAAGAGCCGTCATGGAGATGGTGGGTTCACCTGCTGCGGGATTTACGCTGAAAATACGCTGAAAAGAGGTCACCCTGACCGGTGGCCTCTTTTTTGCTGCCGCGAACCGTCTGGCTGCGGCAGCGGATAACAGCAATGTCCATTGCGCTTTGTTTTGCCCGGATGCGCACCCGCAGAAAGCTCTCCCTCGTCAAACTGCCCAAAATACGCCCTTAAAAGTTTACTTGACACAATTTTCAAATCAATATATAATTGGGTCAGAAACCAATTGTAGAAAAGGATGATCCCCAATGGCGCGCAGATACGACAGCAAGGAAGCAAAACGGCGGATACTGACCGCCTGTGTCCGGCTTTTTCTGGAAAAAGGCTACACGAACACCAAGGTGGCAGAAATTTTAAAGGAAGCAGATGTTTCCGCCGGGTCGTTCCAGAATATTTTCCGCACCAAGGACGGTGTGCTGACCGAGCTGATCGGCATGATGTTCAGCAGGCAGTTCGGCGCGGTAAGGCCGCTGGCGGCAAACGCCCCCTCGCCGGTGTACCTCTACGCGGTGGAAACGGCTTTGCAGCTGGCGGTGACCGAGCTGAGCGAGAATCTGCGGGATATCTATGTGGAAGCGTACACCTTCCCCGCCACGGCGGAGATCATCCACCGCAGCACCACGGCGGAACTGCAGGCGGCGTTCAGCGCGTATCTGCCCGGGTGCGCCGAGTGTGATTTCTACGAGATGGAGCTGGGCACGGCGGGCATGATGCGCGGCTACATGGCACGGCGGTGCGACCCCTACTTTACGCTGGAGCGCAAAATACGGCGCTATCTGAGCATGAGCCTGAGTGCGCTGCAGGTCCCCGCGCAGGAGCGCGAGCAGGTCATCGCTTTTGTGGCGGAGATCGATATGCTTGCCGAGGCGCGGAAGGTGGTAGATGCCGTGCTTGCATCGCTGTCCGTGCAGTTTGATCTGAAAGGATAACAAGGTTTGATGACAAGGAGGCAAGTCATGAAAAAGACGAGAGTTGCCATTCTCTTTCTGCTGCTCACCCTTTTTGCTGCCTGTCTGCCCGCAGCGGCGGAGCTTCCGGCGCAAATAACCCTGCCATGTGAAGGCGAGGATCGAGTTCACACGTTCATCGAGTATGTTAATTTCGGCAAAAAGCACCGCGGCCGTTACCAGTGCACCCATTGCGGCTACAAGCTCATTCCCTATTCCCCATATGAGGATCACTCCGGCGGCACCGAAACCCCCACCTGCACCACAGGCAAAACCTGTGCCTTATGCGGCGCGAAATACGGCATTCTCGATCACGCATGGGGCGAGTGGTCATCCGCCGGCAACGGCACACACATCCGCAACTGCAAGAACTGCTACAAAGTTGATACTGCAAGCTGTACCGGTGGCACAGCAACCTGCACCGCCAAAGCGGTCTGTGAGGCGTGTGGTGGGGAATACGGCGAAAAAGACCCAAATAACCATGCTCTGGTGCATCCCGATGCAAAAGCCCCCACCTGTACGGAACCCGGCTGGGACGCTTACGACCTCTGCGTCCGCTGCGGCTATACCACCCGCAAAGAACTGCCCGCACAGCATGATTTTGTGTACCACCAAGCAAAATCCCCCACCTGTAAGGAAATCGGCTTTGCTTCCGTTGCCTGCTGGCGCTGCGGCTATTTCAAAAATCTGGTGCTGCCCGCACTGAATCATGATTTAAAGCAGCACGCAGCAAAAGCCCCAACCTGTACGGAAAAGGGCTGGGATGCCTACGAAACCTGCTCCCGCTGCGACTATACCACCTATGCGGAGCTGCCTGCACAGCATGCTCTAGTGCATCATGACGCGCAAGCCCCCACCTGTACGGAAATCGGCTGGGATGCTTACGAAACCTGTTCCCGTTGTGACTATACCACCTATGCGGAGCTGCCCGCACTGAATCATGCTCTGGTGCAGCACGAAGCGCAAGCTCCCACCTGTACGGAAATCGGCTGGGATGCTTACGAAGCCTGCTCTCGCTGCGACTATACCACCTATGTGGAGTTGCCTGCACAGCATGATCTGGAGCATCACGCAGCAAAAGCTCCCACCTGTACGGAACCCGGCTGGAACGCCTACGACACCTGCAAAAACTGCGACTATAACACCTATCAGGTGCTGCCCGCACTGAAACATTATTTGGTATACTACAAAGCAAAAGACCCAACTTGTACGGAACCCGGCTGTGATGCTTACGAAACCTGCTCTCGTTGTGACTATACCACCTATGTGGAGCGGCCCGCGCTGAAACATGATCTGAGGCAGCGCGTGATAAAAGCCCCCACCTGTACGCAAATGGGCTGGGCTTACGAAACCTGCTCCCGCTGCGACTATTTCGCCACTCCGTTGCTGCCCGCGCTGAAACATGATTTAGTGCACCATGACGCGCAAGCCGCCACCTGCACGGAAAAGGGCTGGAACGCCTACGATACCTGCAAAAACTGCGACTATACCACCTATGCAGAGCTGCCCGCGCTGAACCATGCTCTGGTGCAGCATGAAGCGCAAGCCCCCACCTGTACGGAAAAGGGCTGGAACGCTTACGAAACCTGTTCCCGTTGTGACTATACCACCTATGCGGAGCTGCCCGCACTGAATCATGCTCTGGTGCAGCACGAAGCAAAAGCCCCCACCTGTACGGAAATCGGCTGGGATGCTTACAAAACCTGCTCCCGCTGCGACCATACCACCTATGCGGAGCTGCCCGCGCTGAATCATGATTATCAGGCTGTTACCGTAGAGCCTACCTGTGAAACAGACGGCTATACTGTTTTTACCTGCTCCCGCTGCAAAGACAGCTACACCGCAGACCCGACCGATCAGCTGGGACACCAGTTCGGTGCATGGTCCCCGAACGGAACCGGCTCTCAGAGCGCCGATTGTCTGCGGCAGGGCTGCGCGCACACTGGCAGCACGGATTGCCGGAAGTTTACTTTCCGCACTGCGGAAGGCGAAACGCTGACCTTCTGCCCCGTGTGCGGGCAGGCAGAAAACGCCGCGCAGCTGGAAAAGATCGACGCCGCAACGGCATGGCCGCTCAGCGGCAGCCTTTCTGCGGAGGATGTGACCGCACGGACGAATGGGGAATACCTGAGTGTGGCATTTGAGACTGCCGGCAGCCTGACGCAGCCCACCGGTCGGGTAAGGCTCGCGCTGCCCGCCGGATTGCTGGAAGGCAAAACGCTTGTGCGCATTGCCCCGGACGGCACGCAGACGGAGATGCCTTTTGAAACAGAGCGCGGAACGATCATCCTTACGCTGGATTTTGCAAACAGCGAGCTGCCCGTAATGCTCTTCCGGCTGGTACCCCAGCCCACCGCCCTCTGAATGCTTTTACAGCGGCACGAACAATAAAACGCAGAATGCCCGCCCACCATGGCTTTCCACAGGTGGGCGGGCATTCTTTTGTGCCTATTGGGGCATAAAAATACCCCCGGAGGATGCAGCGTTTTTTACGCTGTCTACTCTGGGGGCAGGATAGCAAGCGCTGCGCGGCAGCTCCCGGAAGCGGACACTGTCTTGCTGAAAAAGCACTTCCTAGCGCTGCTCCTCCGGCGGGCAGCAGCTCTCCCGGGGGATGAGCTTGTGCGGCACGATGATCTTTGTGGCCAGAAGGTTCGGGTTCTCGATGTGGTTGATGGTCTGGCTGGCAGCCTCCATGCCCAGCTGGTAGGGGTTGACGTCCACGGTGGTCAGCTGTGGGCTGCCCTGCCCTTTGTTGCGGAGTGCCCCTTGGCAAACCGGACGGGATTGCGCTATAATAGAGCCGTAACAGTTCCACAAAGGTGTGGTAAGGGAGGTGCGGTCATGATCCGGGTGGCGATCGTAGAGGACGACGCGGAGGTACAGGGGGTATTGCAGGAGTATGTCCGGCGGTATACCCGGCAGTACGGGACAGAGTTTGAAGTGACGGTCTTTGCGGACGGCGTGGATATTCTGGAGGATTACCGCGCGGTCTACGACATTATTTTTCTGGATGTGGAGATGAAGCATCTGGACGGCATGACCACGGCCGAGCGCATCCGGCAGATGGATGCAGACGTCATCCTGATCTTCATCACCAATATGGCGCAGTACGCCATCCGGGGCTACTCGGTGGGAGCGCTGGACTATGTGCTGAAGCCGGTGCCCTACTTTGCCTTTTCGCAGCAGCTGCTCAAGGCGGTTGCCCGGCTGGAAAAGCGGGCAAAGCACTACCTGACCGTGCCGGTGGAGGGCGGGCTGCGCCGGCTGGACACCGCAAGCATCTATTATCTGGAAAGCGAGGGGCACCGGGTGCATTTTTATACCGATGAGGGCGATTTTTCCGCCCCCGGCGCCCTCAAGACCTTTGAGGAAAAGCTGGCAGACTGCCCCTTTGCCCGGTGCAACAGCGGCTACCTTGTCAATCTGGCACAGGTGCGGGAGCTGCGACAGAGCACCGTACAGGTGGGCCCCTGCGAGCTGCAGGTCAGCCGCCCCAAGCGTAAGGCTTTTCTTGCCGCACTGACCGACTACATCGGAGGTGAAGGCTCATGACCGCGCTGCCGGATATCCCCCGGCTGTACACCGCCCTTGCGGAGTGTCTGGCGGTGCTGCTGGTCACCCCGGCGCTTGCACCCCGCTTTTCCAAGGCAGTTACCGTGGGTGTCACCCTGCTGTGGGCGGCGGTGCTGTCGGCCTTTCTGGGGCTGACGGGCAATGTGCCCGGCGGGCTCTGGATCCCCTGCATGGCAGCGGCCATCGGGTTTTCCTACCTATATCTATGGGGCATGTGGAACATCACTCTGCTGGAAGCCGGGTATCACTGCGCACGGGCGTTTATTCTGGCAGAGCTTGCCGCCAGCGTGGAGTGGCAGCTGCACTGCGCCCTCTGGCCCGCCCGCAGCCCGTGGGAGCCGCTGTCTTTGCTGCTGCTGGCGCTGGTGTACGGGGCGCTGTTCGGCATCATGTGCTATTTGCAGCACCGCCGTCCCCAGCCCGCCGGGCACTTACAGATCGGCGGCAGCGCCGCCCTGACGGCGGTCATGCTGGCGCTGACCGCCTTTGCGGTGAGCAATCTGGGCTTTCTGCCCGGCAGCGAGATCAACATGAGCATTTTTTCCATCCGCACCCTGGTGGATTTTTCCGGCGTGCTGATCCTGACCGTGCAGCACGAGCAGCTGCAGGAGAACGCTTTGCACAGCGAGCTTGCCGCCATGGACGAGGTGTTGCACCGCCAGTACGAGCAGTACAAGCGCAGCAAGGAGGGCATCAACCTCATCAACCGGCGCTACCATGAACTGAAAGTCCAGCTTGCCCGCATCCGGGAGGAGCAGGATCAGACCAAGCAGAACGCCGCCATTGCCGCCATGGAGCAGAACATCCGCCAGTACGAGGCCGAGAACAAGACCGGCAACCCGGTGCTGGATACCCTGCTCACCGCCAAGACCATGGAATGCCAGCAGGAGAATATCACCATCACCAGCGTAGCGGACGGCAGGATGCTGGGCTTTCTCACCATCCGGGAGCTGTGCACCATTGTGGGTGTGGCGCTGGACAACGCCATTGCCGCCGTCCGCGCCGAGCCGGACCCCGAAAAGCGGCTCATCAAGGTGGCGGTGTACAGTCAGGGTGGCTTTGCCATGCTGCGGTTCGAGCATTATACAGAGGCCGCCCCCGCACTGGATGCGGACGGTCTGCCGCAGCAGGGGACCGACCTGAAAAGCGTCCGCACCACCGCCCAGCAGCACGGCGGCAGCATGACGATGCACTGGGAAAACAACTGGTGCACCCTGCGGATCTTATTTCCGCTGCCCCAAAAGCAATAATATTTTTACGGCAGGTATCCCCTGCCGTTTTTTGTTGTCTGGCAAGGTGCACAAAGAAGTGCGCGCTTTGTTTGTGCACAAGCACAATAAAAATTGAAAATTTATTATAACTTTTGCAAACTGTGTGTCCAAAACGACAGATTGTGCAAAAGATGATAACGATGCGCAAATATACGTTATAATGGGTCACAGTTGGGTACGGCCCAAAAAATATAAAAGAATATGGAGGAGACAACACAATGAAGCGCGATCCGAACAACAAAAAGCCCACAAAGTTGCTGACAGCTGTTACAGCACTCTTACTGGCAGTTGGAATAGTGGCAGATGTAGCAATGTTTGGTGTGTTTCCTAGTTCTCTGGACAAGGCATTCCCTGGCCAGAATGGAGACCCGGAATTGCAAAAAACATCTTATGCAAATGGTTTGTCAGTGGCTCAGAAAATCGAGGAGGAAGGCGCAGTCCTTCTGAAAAATGACGGTGCTCTGCCGTTGGCAGGAACAAACCGAAAAATCAATCTTCTGGGCTATGCTTCCGCAAATCCGGTTTATGGCGGTACGGGTTCCGGTGGCAGCAGCTACACTGCAAACCGGACAGATTTTGTAAAAGCCTTTACGGATGCAGGTTTTGAAGTGAATCAAAATCTGGTCAATCTCTACAGCCCCAAAAACAACGAAGGCGGAAATACATTCTCTGTTGATTTTTCCATCCCGGAACTGCCTGCAACCGAGGAATTGGCTAAGGACATGGGTGTGGAGTACCAGTATACTGGAGACTGCTCATTTGAGGCAATGAAGGATTTTTCGGATACTGCTGTGGTCGTGTTCTCCCGCAAGGGCGGTGAAGGCAATGACCTGCCCACTTCGATGGCTGAAAATACCTCGTATGCACCGGATCAGAGCAAGCATTATCTGGAACTGAACAGCGCGGAACAGTCTTTGCTGGAACAGGCAGAAGCGACATTTGATAATGTTATCGTTCTGATCAATTCGGGCAATGCCATGGAACTGGGCTTCCTGAATGATGAAGGCGTTGATGCAGCCCTCTGGATCGGTGATCCCGGTGATGTGGGCACGATTGGAATTGTCAACATTCTGACGGGCGCAGTCAACCCCTCTGGCCGTCTGCCGGATATCTACCCTTATGCAGTAGAAACGACCCCTTCTTACTACAACTTTGATACCTTTGAGTATACCAACTCTAAGGACTGCTTCAAAAACTTCGAAAGTCATCCTGCCTACCTTGTAGAGTATCAGGAAGGCATTTATGTGGGATATCGTTATTACGAAACCCGTGAAAGCTACGATTACACTACCCGTGAAGGAGAAAATCTGACGGGACTTTCCTACAATGATGTAGTGCAGTTCCCCTTTGGCTATGGCTTGAGCTACACAAGCTTTGACTGGGAACTGGAAAACACGATTCCGACTACCGTTACCGCACAGGATACGCTGGAGTGGAATGTTAAAGTTACCAATACTGGCAATGTGGCTGGCAAAGATGTTGTGGAACTGTATTACAGTGCGCCCTATTACAGTGCAGCTGAAGGCGGCAGCGGCTTGCAGAAGGCTGGCGAAGTACTGGGCGGCTTTGCAAAGACGAAGGAATTGCAGCCGGGTGAAACGGAAACGGTTACGATTTCTATGCCGGTAGAGCAGATGGCTTCTTATGATGCACAGAAGTACTACACTTCTACCGGTTCCTACGTGCTGGAAGCTGGCGAGTATCAGATTTCTCTGCGTACGGATTCTCATACGGTGAAAGATAATCTGACCATGACCTGCAAGGTTGCTGAGAATGAAGTGTTCCAGGACAGTGCGTTTGGCAGTGGTGTGGAAAACTGCAAGTATGTCGGCAAGCGCTCTTCGGACGAAGTGGTAGCAACAAATCAGTTTGATGATGCAGCTGGTGATGTGGCTTACCTCAACCGTGACACTTGGCAGATCGTTCCCGGTACCAGCAAGGAAGCAACTGCTGAACAGCTGGAAGCCTTCAACAATGCGCTGGTAGTGGATGATAGCTATGTGGATGCAGATGACACTGCGCCGACCTTTGGTGCGAAGAATGGCCTTACTCTGAAAGACATGGAAGGCCTTGCCTATGATGACGCACAGTGGGATAAGCTGCTGGATCAGCTGACCCTTGATGATATGTACAAACTGCTGGGCGCAGATGGCTGGGGAAGTGCAGCAGTTGATGATATCGGTAAGGGACAGACTTATGAAATGGACGGACCTGCCGCTCTGAGTTATGTGTTCGATGCCTTTATGGGTACCTGCACATATAAGACGGTTACTTATCCGGCAGAAGTTCTGCTGGCGGCTACTTGGAATGTAGATCTGGCTTCTGAATTTGGCGATGCAATCTCGCAGGAAGGAAAGGCGTGGAATATTTCCGGCTGGTATGCACCTGGTGCTAATACCCACCGCAATGCATTTGCTGGCCGTAACTTTGAGTACTATTCTGAGGATGGCTTCCTTTCTGGTTCCATGTCCGCTGCTACGGTTGGTGCGGCAGAGAAAAATGGTATGTACTGCTACATTAAGCATTTTGCACTGAATGAGCGTGAAACCTGGCGTCATTATGGTCTGTGCACCTGGGCCGATGAGCAGGCAATGCGTGAAATTTACTTCGTGCCGTTTGAAAAGGCTGTGAAGGAAGGCGGCAGCACGGCTGTGATGTCTTCCTACAATAATATTGGTACTACTTGGGCCGGTGCAAGTACTGCACTACTGACCAATGTTCTGCGTAATGAATGGGGCTTTATTGGCACTGTGATTACGGATAACAACGAGGAGCATGGCTTTATGGATATTGAAAAAGCTGTCTTGGCAGGTGGTACCAATCTGCTGTTTGGCTGGGGCACTAAGACCTTCGATAACCTGAGCCAGACTGCTACCGGTCAGCTGAAGATGCGCGAAGCTGCACATCAGTATCTGTATACGCTGGCGAATAGCTACGGTGTAGATGTAGATGCGCCTGTGCCTATGTGGCGCACGCCTGCACTGGTAGGCAGTGTGATTGTCTATGTGTTGGTTCTGGCAGGTGTTGTGGTGATTCTTCGCCGCCGCAAGTATAATAAAACGCTGGCTAATACCAATGCGGGTGCGGATGTGAGTAAGGCATAAGCACTGACCCGTAATCAAAACTGTCTTTCTTCTAATCCCGGAACACGGCTGCACGGCAGTTACGACCCGCAGCCGTGTTCCCTTTTGGAAACAGAATCACGCTTCTTCTCCTTATGCGTGGTCCTGTTTCCAAAGGCAATACCGTTTCTACTGAAAGGAGATTTCCCCGTGAAACATCAGGATATTATTGCAAAACTGAGCCTGGAACAAAAATGCGCCCTGCTGAGCGGCGGTACGGTGTTCACCACCCGGGCGCTGCCGGGCAAGGGCATCCCGGCCATTACCCTGTCGGACGGCCCCAACGGCGTGCGCAAGCAGGCGGGCGCTGCTGACCATCTGGGCCTGAACCCCAGTGTGCCCGCCACCTGCTTCCCCACCTCGGCCACCGTGGCCAACAGCTGGGACCCGGAGCTTGGCGAGGCTGTGGGCGCAGCCATGGGCGAAGAAGCAGCGGCACAGGGCGTGTCGGTGCTGCTGGGCCCCGGCCTGAACATCAAGCGCAGTCCCCTGTGCGGCCGCAACTTCGAGTATTTCTCGGAGGATCCCTACCTTGCCGGTAAGATGGCGGCGGCCTACGTCCGCGGCATCCAGAAAAACGGCATTGCCGCCTGTCCCAAGCACTTTGCCGTGAACAGTCAGGAGCTGCGCCGCATGGCCTCGGATTCCATTGTGGACGAGCGCACCCTGCGGGAAATTTACCTGACCGGCTTCGAGATGGTGGTCAAGGAGGCGCAGCCCAAGACCATCATGTCCGCCTATAACCTTGTCAACGGCACCTACGCCAACGAGAACGCCCACCTGCTCATGGATATCCTGCGCAGGGACTGGGGCTTTGACGGCGCAGTGGTCACCGACTGGGGCGGCAGCAACGACCACGCCCTCGGCGTAAAGAACGGCTCTACGCTGGAAATGCCCGCCCCCGGCGGGGACGCCATCCGGGAGCTGATGAAGGCAGTGCAGACCGGCAAGATCACCGAAGCGGACGTGGACGCCCGGCTGGAGGAACTGCTGGAGCTGGTGTTCACCACCAAAGCAGCGGTGGACGCCGCACCCGGCAAGTTCGATGCCGACGCCCACCACGCACTGGCACGCCGGGCTGCTGCCCAGAGCATCGTGCTGCTGAAGAACGAAAACAGCCTGCTGCCCCTTGCAAAAGGGGAAAAGGTGGCGGTCATCGGCGACTTTGCCCAGACGCCCCGCTATCAGGGTGCAGGCTCCAGCGCCGTCAACTCCATCAAGGTGGATTCCTTTCTGGACTGCCTTGCCGAAAGCGGCCTGAACAGCGTCGGCTACGCCAAGGGCTTTGACCGGCAGGGCAAGCCCGATGAGGCACTGAAGGCCGAGGCGGTGCTGCTGGCAAAGAACGCCGATGTGGTGCTGCTGTGCATGGGTCTGGACGAGATCAAGGAGAGCGAGGGCATCGACCGCGCCGACATGAAGCTGGCAGAGAACCAGCTGGAACTGCTGGCCGCTGTGGCGGCGGCAAACCCCAACGTGGTGGTGCTGCTGAGTGCAGGCTCCTCGCTGGAAAGCGATTGGGTCAAGGACTGCAAGGCGCTGGTCTACGGCTGTCTGGGCGGTCAGGCCGGTGCGGGCGCACTGGTCGAGGTGCTCACCGGCGCGCAGAACCCCTGCGGTAAGCTGGCTGAGACTTGGGCGCGCAGCTACGCCGACACCCCCGCAAAAGCGCATTTCGGCGGCGACGGCCCCACTGTGGAGTACCGCGAGGGTCTGTATGTGGGCTACCGCTACTACGACACCGCCGGTGTGCCCACCGCCTTCCCCTTCGGCTACGGACTGAGCTATACCAGCTTTGCGTACAGTGACCTGAAGGCAGACGAAAAGGGCGTGACCCTGACTGTCACCAACACCGGCAGCTGTGCAGGTGCCGAGGTGGTGCAGCTTTATGTGGCAAAGCCGGATGCAAAAGTTTTCCGCCCCGTCAAGGAGCTGAAAGGCTTTACCAAGGTGCAGCTGGAAGCCGGAGAGAGCAAGACCGTCACCATCCCGCTGGACGACAAAGCCTTCCGCTACTGGAACGTTGCCACCGACCGCTGGGAGGTGGAGGGCGGCAGCTATCAGCTGCTGGTGGGCGCTTCCAGCGCCGATATCCGCTTGACTGCCGCCGTCACGGTGGCGGGCACCGGCGCACCCGACCCCTATGCGGGCAAAAATCTGGAGCATTACCGCACCGCGCAGGTGCAGAACGTGCCGGACGCGGAGTTTGAAGCGCTGCTGGGCCGTCCCATCCCGGAGAACAAGGTGCACATCGACCGCAACATGACGCTGGGCGAGATGGGGCACGGACGCAGCCCCATCGGCTGGCTGGCGGCTGCCGTGCTGGGCACCCTGCTGCGCCGCAGCATCAAAAAGGGCAAGCCCGACCTGAACATCCTGTTCCAGTACAATATGCCTCTGCGTGCGCTGGCCAAAATGACCAACGGCGCTATCAGCATGGGCATGGTGGACGGCATCGTGATGGAGCTGCAGGGCTTCTGGATCATCGGCCTTGTGCGGGTGATCGTGGAGGCCGTGAAGAACCTCGTGCTGAACAGCCGCATGGAAGAGCGCTTGAAAAACAGCTGAAAGGAAGCAGGCTATGAATTTCTGGAATAACTTCGCGGCAAAGCACCCCGCCGCTGCCAAGTGGGTGCGCGAGGGCGGCCTGTTCGTCATCGTGTCCAACCTCATCACCGTGTTCAAGTACCTGCTGCTGCAATTTCTGCCCAAGGCCTTTGCCAGCCTGCCGGTGGTGGATTTCGGCTGGCCGGGCATCGACATCACCTTGTTCGGTGAGACCTTCAAATGGAACATCCTCGGCTACGATGCCGCCCACGGCGGTCTGCCTTACTTCTGCGCCTACATGATCGCCATGGTCATCGGCGAGTGCATCAACTTCCCCATCCAGCGCAATTTTGTGTTCCGCAGCAAGGGCAATCTGGCAAAACAGATCGGCTGGTATGTGCTGGCCTTCTGCGTCATTACCTGCATCGTCAACTCCATCAACTGCATCTGGGTGGCGGTGGCCGGTCTGCTGGTACCGGACTTTATTTACAACATCGGCACCACCGTGCTCAACGGCGGCATCTCCATGGTCATCTTCTTCTTTGTGAATAAGATCATCTTCCCGGAGGGCGAAAAAGCCGCCAAATAATAAGCTATTCTCCTTCATTTTCTTCTCTTCATCATAAACCAGAAGGGCTGCTCCGTTCTCCGGGGCAGCCCTTTTGGTTTGAAGGAGAGAACCCCCTCAGCCATCTTATTTTTGTTTTTCTGCACAAAATGTTCTGCGGGCAGGGTTTTCCTCTTGACAAGCGGGCAAATGTTTCGTACTATATTTAGTAGTATGGAATCAAAGACGCTGTACGCAGGCTTCTGTGTGACCCTGTACCCGTTTCAGGCAAAGCGTGCCTGTTTGATATAAAATGGAACCGTAAAGAGAAAAGCCGTATGCTTTTGCCCGTGCCGCCGGTTTTGGGCGGTGCGTATGGTTTTGGTGTCACTTTTTGCATTGAAAGCTCTTTCTATATCATTGCCCGTGTCCTGCTGCGCAGCGTCTCCTGCTTTTAATTTTGCATTGAATTGAAACAAAGGAGAGTGAACGCAATGACCGCGATCGGAGTGATCGTGGCCTTGATCGTTGCTGTTGTCGGCGTGGCTGCGGGCTATTTTATTGGTTACAACAACCGTAAAAAGACTGCCGAAGCCCAGATCGGCAGCGCCGAGGCCGAGGCTACCCGGCTGGTGAACGAGGCGATCAAGACCGCTGACCAGAAGCGCAAGGAAGCGGTTCTGGAAGCAAAGGACGAGGCTTTCCGTCTGAAAGCCGAGGTCGATGCCCAGAAGGCAGAGGCCGACAAGGAGATCAAGCAGC
>ERZ827197.1067-NODE-1067-length-25373-cov-6.421755_pt1 | contig 25373 bp, 20 predicted proteins | sample MGYA00519867_ERZ827197 | MGnify/ENA primary metagenome ERZ827197 (study PRJEB31778, sample SAMEA3449278) | human gut metagenome | biome: human gut; feature: human-associated habitat; material: faeces | place: United Kingdom | collected 2010/2012 ...
TGCTGATCAGTTCCAGCACGCGCGGCCCGCAAAAGCCGCCCTGACAGCGGCCCATGCCCGCGTTGCACCGCCGCTTTACGCCATCAATGCTCACGGCTGGGATCTCGCTCTGCAAGGCATCCAGAATCTCGCCCTCGGTGATCGTCTCACACCGGCAGATCACGCGGCCATAGGCGGGATTTTTGGCAATCAGCTCCGCCTTTTGCTCCGGCGGCAGCTCCTTGAACCGCACGCGGGTACGGCCATCCTTATAATCCGTCTTTGGCTCCGGCAGGTCGTTGTGGGCTGCCAGAATTTTAGTTACCTCTTTTGCCACAGCCGGTGCACTGGAAAGCCCCGGCGATTTCATGCCCGCCAGGTCAATAAAGCCCGGCGCGCCGTCCGCTTCGCCAATCACGAAGTCCCCGGTATCCACGTTGGCGCGCACACCGGCAAAGTTGCGGATGGACTCGCCAAAGCGGATCCCCGGCACACTGCGCCTGGCCGCTGCCGCCACAAAGGCAAGGCCGTCTGCCGTGCAGGCGGTATCATCCCCCGCTACCGGCTGGGCGTTCGGCCCCACCAGCAGGTTGCCGTGTACGGTGGGCGTTACCAGCACCCCTTTGCCGTTCTCGTTCGGGCACTGGAAGATCACATGGTTCACGCGGTTGCCTTCGCTTTTGTCCAGCAGATAGTATTCCCCGCGGGTAGGTTCCAGCGTAAAGGTGTGCGGCGCGGCCATCTCATGGATGGCCTGGGCGTTCAGTCCCGCCGCATTGACCACATAGCGGGCCGCAAAGCTGCCGTTTGGCGTGGTCAGCTGCCAGCCGCCGTCAATCTTTTCAATGTTGGTTACAGGAGTGCTGCGGTACAACTCCACCCCGTTGCGCACAGCCACCTCCGCCATGGCCAGCGCAAACTCCCACGGACTGACGATGGCTGCGCTGGGGGCAAACAGCGCCCCGGCCACTGTGGGGGCAAGCTGCGGCTCCATCGCCAGGGTTTCCTCCGCCGTCAGCAGCCGGATGCCCGGCACGCCGTTTGCCACGCCGTTCGCGTACAGCTTTTGCAGGTGGGGCAACTCTGCCTGGCTCAACGCCAGCACCAGGCTGCCGCACTGGCGGTAGGGCACATCCAGCCGGGCGCAGATTTCCTTTGCCAGCGCCACGCCCTGCACATTCAGGCGGGCCATTTGGGTGCCCGGTTCCGGGTCATACCCGGCGTGCAGGATGGCGCTGTTTGCCTTCGTTGTTCCATCCGCCACATCGTTTTCTGCTTCCAGCACTGCCACATGCAGCGGATAGTGCGACAGTTCATACGCTGCAGCTGCACCAACCACACCACAGCCAATGATTGCTACATCCAGCATAACTACCTCCCAGTTGTATTGGTCATTCAGGATGCAAAAATCCATCCTGTCAACATGGTTTCCATTGGTTTAATCATAGCGTTAAATGCACAAAAAATCAAGTTCAAGTTGATTTATTTTGCGCATTTCGTCGCCATTGTGTAGACAGCGGAATAGAGGTCCGCTGCTTTGTTTGCTGCTGCCTTTCTATGCAAAAAGCTGCCGCACCTGGCTTTCCCGGTGCAGCAGCTTTCTTTGTTTTTATGGGGTGAATAATCGTACTATCAGGCCAAATAGTCACGCAATAACCGTTCCAGTGTGGGGCGGGATACGCCAACAGCGGCGGCCAGCTGGGTTTTATTCATCTCACGGCACTGGTAGCGGGCGTACAGAGCATCAAAATCCGTCGGCAGCTGGGCAGGCTTGCGGTCTTTATACTGCTAAAAAAATCGCTCATAAATTCAACATTTTCACGTTAAATTTATGAGCGATTTTGGTTGGGCCGGCCGGATTTGGCAAGCCGCGCCCTAAAAACAGTCCGCTGGACTGTTTTTACCCGGCGGGACGTGGGACGCCGGGCACGGGCTGTTCAAATTCGGCCTATGTTCTCCCGCCGCCGTTTATTACAAATAAAAAGATGCAACCCCCTGCGAGGTTGCATCTTGGTTGGGCCGGCCGGATTTGAACCGACGCAATGGAGGAGTCAAAGTCCTCTGCCTTACCGCTTGGCGACGGCCCAGCAAAAGAAAAGACCGCGCAGCATAATCACTGTGCGGTCTTTGGTGGGGTGCCTAGAGAGATTCGAACTCTCGGCCTCCAGAGCCACAATCTGGCGCGCTAACCAACTGCGCCATAGGCACCATAGAATGCGCCCGAAGGGACTTGAACCCCTGGCCCACTGCTTAGAAGGCAGTTGCTCTATCCACCTGAGCTACGGGCGCGCACGGGTCAGTTCCTGTTGTCTGGGAACATGCTGCGAGAATTATAATATCACATGGGGCGCATTGTGTCAATAGTAAAGTTCAATTTTTTTGAACTTTTTTATTTGTGTTTTTATCGGGGCTTTCTGCCCGGCTTTTAATAGATTCCTGCCGGGGCCTGGGTGTTTACGAAATACAGCTCGTACCACAAAATAAAGGAATAGAAGCTCCAAATCTTGGTCATGTTCTTGGCCTTGCCCGCCTTATGATCATCCAGCAGGCGCATGATTTCGTCCACATTAAAGAACTTTTCGGCAACGGGGCCAGTGAACTTTTCCTTTACCATATTATAGTACTTATCTTCCCGCAGCCAGTCGTTCAGCGGCACGGGGAAGCCCAGCTTTTTGCGATGGGCAACGCTTTCCGGCAGCTGCTTCATGGCGGCACCGCGCAGAGCGATCTTGGTGGACTCTTTGCCGGAGCGGTATTTCTGCGGGATGGACAGTGCCACATCCAGCATGTTGCGGTCCAGGAAAGGCACGCGCAGTTCCAGGCTGTTGGCCATGCTCATGCGGTCGGCTTTCAGCAGGATATCATACAGCATCCAGGTGTGCATATCCACCCACTGCAGCTGGGTGGGTTCATCCAGGCCCTGCACTTTATCAAAATAAGGCTTAAAGAACTGTTCCGGGCGGGGGCTGTGGTAGTTCTTTTTCAGGCAGCGGTCACGTTCAGCCGGGTCCAGGAAAACATAGTTAGCGCGCATATAGCGCTGCCAGGGTTCTTCTGCACCGCGCACCAGGAAGTGCTTACCCTTAAAGTCCGGCAGTTTGGATGCCACTGCGCCTGCGGCCTTACGCAGCGCTTTGGGCACCTTATGCTCGTAATCCATAAAGTGAACCGCCTGGCAGTACATGGGGTAGCCGCCAAACAGTTCATCGGCACCTTCGCCGGAAAGTACGACCTTGACGTACTTGCGGGCGTTCTGGGCCAAAAAGTAAAGCGGAACTTCCGCCGGGTTGGGCATGGGTTCATCCAGGTACCACTGGATCAGGCGGTTGGCTTCAAAGAACTGTTCGGCATCCACCTTATTGGCAATGCTGGGCACACCGATTTCCTTACTGAACTCCTGGGCATACGGCAGCTCGGAGTATTTTTCCTCCGCATAGCCGACCGAGAAGCTCTTGACATGCGGAGTACCCTTAGCAACCTCGTTGACCACAAAGCTGGAATCCACACCGGAAGAAAGGAAGCAGCCAACCTCAACATCGGCAATCTGGTGGGCGGCAACGCTTTCGGCAAAGGTATCGGTGATGATTTTTTCCCACTCTTCCAGGCTCTTGGAATCGTCCACATGGTACTTGATCTCATAGTAGCGTTCCACTGTCAGCTCGCCATTTTCCCAGGTGAACATACATCCGCTGGGCAGCTTGTAGACATTTTTGAACATGGTTTCCTCATTGGGGATATACTCAATGCTCAAATATTCCGGCAGGCGTTCCTCGTTTAGTTCCTTTTTGAAACCGGGATGAGCCAGAAAGCTTTTGATCTCGCTGCCAAACAGGAACAGACCATCCTGATTATAATAATAGAACGGTTTGATACCGAAGATATCCCGCGCACCAAACATGGTTTTGGTTTTCTGGTCCCAGATCACGAAGGTGAACATGCCGCGCAGTTTGCCGGGCAGCTGATTGCCCCACTGCTCATAGCCATGCAGCAGCACCTCGGTATCGGACCGGGTGGCAAAGGTATGGCCTGCAGCGATCAGTTCCTCGCGCAGGGTCTGGAAGTTATAGATCTCGCCGTTAAAAATGCAGACAAGACTGCCATCCTCATTGAACATGGGCTGCTTGCCGCCCTCCAGGTCAATGATGGAAAGGCGGCGGTGGCCCAGGGCTACCTGGTCGTCCACATAGTAGCCTTCGCCGTCCGGGCCGCGGTAGGTGATCAGGTCCGCCATTCCTTTTACAATGCGGCGGGCGGTTTCCGCTTTATGGTTGCGCTCAGCAAAGCCGGTAATGCCACACATAGGCGCTTTCCCCTCTCTATATTATAATGGTTTGTTTTGTTACAGGCTGGCGTTTCTATGATTGCCAAAAGGGCGGCGGGTGCACAATGTGCGCCCCTACGGGGGCCAGCGATTTTATTTATAGTGTGTGATAGCCTTTATTCTATCATCAATCCCGCAGGCCCTTATTGCCATAGTAGCGGGCGGTTTTGCGGTAGTAGTTCAGCTGGCTGCGGATGTACCAGAGCCAGCGCTTCAGGTTCCAATCCTCTTTGCAGAACAGCTGGTGGGCACATTTGCCCTCTTTTTTCAGCTTATCCGCACGGGCCAGCAGATCCGGGTCCTTCAGGTATTTTTTGATCACGCCGTAGGGGGCAATCATCCACAGGCTCTTGGTATCGGCAATGGTCAGGCCAAGTTCCTTGTGCTCCAGCACATCCTCCACCAGCCACTTGGACAGGTTATACCCTGCCGCGGTGACAAAGTAGCTGGAACGGCCCTGACGGGGGTTCATCTCAAACATCTTGTACTCGCCGGTGCGGGCGTCGTACTTGATGTCCATATTGGCAAAGCCTTCCCACTGCATATCTTCCAAAAAGTTTTTCAGCTTTTCCAGCAGGGCAGCATCATTGTATTCGGGGTCAGACAAGATGGCCGCATAGTTGCCGATGCCTTCGGGGGTCTGCTCTTCCAGCAGGGGGCGGCCCAAAGCCATCAGCTTGACTTTGTGGTCCAGGCCGCAGTAGGCGTTCAGCACACGCATGCAGTTGTCATCGCCGGGGATATACTCCTGCAGAATCAATTCGTCCTGGTAGCTGCTGCCGTAAATGGCGGCGGTGATGGCGTCAAATTCTTCGCGGTTATTGGCAAGGAACACCTTTTTCTTGTGGGGGAAGGTGCAGTTCCAATACGCCGGGGAATTGCTCGCCTTAATGATAACGGGGAACGCAAACGGCAGTTCTATATTTTTATAGTTCTGCGCATTGCAGGTTGCCGTTTTGGGGTAGCTCAGGCCGTGTGCTTCGCAGGCACGGTAAAAGTTTTCCTTAATATCCAGGTCCAGCACGGTTTGCAGTTCCGGGCAGGCAAAGTGGTAATAGGGTTTCAGGGCATCGCGGTGGCGGCCCATCAACACGGTGTAACCGTCCGCGCAGGAAACCAGCACCAGCGGCTTGTCCGCATGGGCTTTTGCGTAATCGGTCAGCGTTTTTACAAACGTTTCATCGTTTTCCAAATCAGGTTCCAGCACGGCAATTTTTACAAGATTGGTGTTGGAAGTTGCAACCAGCGCACCCTTGCAGATGGCCACGCTGCGCACGCCATACTGCTGGTAAAAGCTGCGTGCCATACCATAAACATTGGCATCGCTGCCAAGAAGTACCGGTAAAAAATCAGACATAATACCAAACCTTTCCCATTTTGGTTATCCTTTATTTTACCGCCATTGCCACCACATGTCAAACGGCAATATTGCCTGCTTTGGGGGTGCGGGCACGGCGTTTTTTGTCTGCGCGGGCGAAAATTCCAGCAGCATTCGCCGCAAAATGCTTTTCTTTACGGCGCGAACCGTGTATAATAGGGCATATCGTACAAACAGTACCGGTTTCCGCCGGGGCAAGAAAGTAATAACCTGCGGTTTGTTTTTAGCTCCGCAGCCAGTTGAGGATTATAACCATGTGTGGAATTGTTGGCTTTGTCGGCGCACGCGCCGACATGCAGGAAATTTTGCAGGGCATGATGGATGCCATCGCCCACCGCGGCCCCGATGGTCAGGGCCAGTTTATTGAAGGCCCGGCAGCCCTTGGCCAGCGCCGCCTTTCCATCATTGACCTGGAGGGCGGCAAGCAGCCCATGTTCAATGAGGACCAGAACCTCGCCGTCATCTTTAACGGCGAGATCTACAACTTCCAGGAGTTGACCGCCGAATTGATGCGCGCCGGGCACATCTTCGCCACCCGGTCCGACACCGAAGTTTTGCTGCACGGGTACGAGCAGTGGGGCAAGGAGATGCTGCAAAAGCTGCGCGGCATGTTCACTTTTGCCATCTGGGACCGCAAGAACGAAACGTTGTTCTGCGCGCGCGACCATTTTGGCATCAAGCCGTTCTATTATTACCAAAACGATGCCGGAGAGCTGCTGTTTGGCAGCGAGATCAAAAGCTTTTTGGCCCACCCCGGCTTCAAGAAAGAGCTGAACGAAGAGCAGCTGCCGCTGTATCTTTCCTACCAATATTCCCCCGGGGAGGATACCTTCTTCAAGGGCGTCAAAAAGCTGATGCCCGCCCACTGGCTGGAATGGAAAGCCGGGCAGCTGACGGTGCAGCGCTACTGGCAGCCCAAGTTTGACCCCGATGATTCCCGCACACTGGAAGAGTGGGAGGACGAGATCAGCGCGGCGATGAAAGAGAGCGTGCAGGCACACAAGATCGCCGATGTTGAGGTTGGCAGCTTCCTTTCTTCCGGCGTGGATTCCAGCTACATGGCCGCGCTGGCCCATGTGGACAAAACATTCACCGTTGGCTTTGCCAACAAGCAGTATGACGAAACCGACTATGCACAGGAGTTTTCCAAGCACATCGGGGTCAAGAATTACGCTTACCGCATTACGCCGGAGGAATACTGGGCCAACCTGGGCAAGATCCAGTACCACATGGATGAGCCTCTGGCGGATGCCGCTTCGGTCGCGCTGTACTTTGTCAACCGCGAAGCATCCAAGCAGGTCAAGGTCTGCCTGTCCGGCGAGGGCGCCGATGAATTTTTCGGCGGGTACAACATTTATAAAGAGCCGTTTACCGTAACCTGGTATGACAAGATTCCCCTGCCCATCCGCCGGGCCATCGGCGCGGTGGCGGACCTGCTGCCGCCGGTGCATGGCATCAACTTTTTGGTGCGCCGCGGCAAGCCGCTGGCGGAGCGTTACATCGGCAACACCAACCTGATGGATGAGCACCGCAAGAAAAAGCTGCTGAAAAACTACCACCCCGGCAAGCTGCCCACCGACCTTTCCCGCCCGTACTTTGAGCTTTCCAAAGGGCAGGACGCTGTAACCCAGATGGAAACCTGCGACCTGAACCTGTGGATGGTGGGCGATATTCTGCTGAAAGCCGACAAGATGAGCATGGCCAACAGCCTGGAGCTGCGCGTGCCGTTCCTGGACCGCAAAGTATTTGAACTGGCAAGTCATATTCCGACCAAGTGCAAGGTGAACGCCAACCAGACCAAGATTGCGATGCGCGGTGCGGCAGAAAAGACCATTCCCGCCAAAACGGCAGACAAAAAGAAGCTCGGCTTCCCTGTTCCGGTACGCGCCTGGCTGCGGGATGAGCAGTATGCGAGCGTTGTGCGCAAGGCATTTAACACCCCCGCCGCGGAGCAGTTTTTCCGCACAAAAGAGCTGAATGCCATGCTGGACCAGCATATTTCCGGCAAGCGGGATAACTGGCGGCAGATCTGGTGCATTTTTATGTTCTTAGTCTGGTACGATGAATACTTTGTAAAACGCTGAGGTGATAACAACATGCTGTTAAAACAACTGCTGAAAAATCTGGACTATACACTTGTTCAGGGCTGCCTGAATACCGAAGTGACTGACATTTACTATGATTCCCGCAAGGTAACGCCGGGCGGTCTGTTTGTCTGCATCGTCGGCACCCAGCGGGACAGCCATGATTACGCCGCGGACGTTGCCGCCAAAGGCGCCGCCGTGCTGGCCATCCAGCACGATCTGCCCGCCGAGGTGCTGGCCGCTTTGCCGGATGTGACCGTGGTCAAGTTCGAGAGCACCCGTTACGCCATGGCACTGCTTTCCACCGCCTATTTTGGCCGTCCCGCGCTGGAAATGACGATGGTTGGCGTGACCGGCACCAAGGGCAAAACCACCACCACCCACATGATCAAGGCTGTGCTGGAAGCCGCAGGTCACAAGGTCGGCATGGTCGGCACCAACGGCGTGTATTACCCCGGCCACCACTATGACCTGAACAACACCACCCCCGAGAGCTATGAGCTGCAAAAGATCCTGCGCCAGCTGGCGGATGCCGGGTGCGATGCCTGCGTGATGGAAGTTTCCAGCCAGGGCATTATGATGGACCGCGTGGCGGGCATCCATTATAAAGTGGGCGTGTTCACCAACCTGTACCCGGACCACATCGGCCCCGGCGAACATTCCAGCTTTGAGGAATACCGCAGCTGGAAAGGCAAGCTGTTCCAGCGCTGCGATGTCGGCGTGGTAAACGCCGATGACCCCAACACCGAAGCATTGCTGGAAGGCCACACCTGCAAGCTGGTTACCTATGGCATCCACGCCCCCAAGGTGGACTACCGCGCCAGCGAGCAGTACCGCCTGCTGCGCAATAAAGAGATGCTGGGCGTTGAGTTCACCCTGACCGAGCCGGACGGCCACACGCTGGACGTACAGGTGGGCATGCCGGGGCTGTTCAGTATTTACAACGCCCTGGCCACCATCGGCGTGGGCAAGGTGCTGGGCCTTGCGGATGCCCCCATCCATGAGGGACTGAAAAAGGCGCTCGTCAAAGGCCGTGTGGAGCTGGTGCCCATCAGCCACAAGTTCACCATCCTGATCGACTATGCCCACAACGAAGCCGCCACCGAAAGCCTGATTGAAACCCTGCGGGAGTACAACCCCAACCGCCTGGTCGTGGTGTTCGGCTGCGGCGGCAACCGCAGCAAGCTGCGCCGTTACGGCATGGGCGAAGTGTGCGCCAAGTTGGCGGATTTCAGCATCCTGACCGAAGACAACAACCGCTTTGAAAAAGTGGAAGATATTATCGCGGACATCAAAACCGGCATGGCCAAGGGCAACCCGGACGCCAAGTATGTGGAAATTCCCGACCGGCTGGATGCCCTGCATTACGCCATTGACCACGCGCAGGAGGGCGACCTGATTGCCGTAATTGGCAAAGGCCACGAAGCCTACCGTGACCGCGAGGGTGTTAAAACGCCGTTTTTGGAGCGCGAGCTGATTGAAGAGTACGCCGCTGAAACTGGGGTAGAATAAATATTTTGCAGGGCTATGCTTTGCCTTTTGCTGCTTTGCGGCAAAAGCGGCACGGCCCTGCTTTTCTTTTGCACAAAACTATGGTATACTATTTGTGTATACTAAAAAGTATACACAAAATTCAAACCGAACCAATGCGGAAAGGAGGCCGGTTTGATGACCACACAACCACCTGACCGGCTTTTCCGCCCGGTCAGCCCAGCAGCACAGGCCAAGGGCGAGCGTGTGTTCTGCGCTGCCGTGGCGCTGCTGCTGGTTTTATCGGAGGTATTCAGCTCCAACATTCAAAACACACTACCCACATTCAGCCATGTATGCCGCATTGCCTTAACCGTTACGGCGGCGGTGCTGCTGCTTGCCAAAAACCTGCTGCTGACCCAGTGGCAGACCAAACAACAGGCGCTGACGGCTGCCGCGTTGGCCGCTTTTGCGGTGTTTACCACCGCATACGGGCACGACCAATGGTTTTTGTTTGCCGTTTTGCTTGGCATTGGTGCCAAGGATGTTGATTTGCGCCGGGTGCTGCAGGTCTACCTTGCCGCAGCGGCTGGCGGGCTGCTGGCGGTGCAGCTGCTGCACGCCGCAACGCCGCTGGTGCCCTACCTGTACTACTGCCGCAACTGGGATTACGGCTATGGCCATTACAACGGGTACGGTGCCCGGCTGGCCGGTGTGTTTTTTGCCTGGGGCTGGCTGCGTTGGCCGCGCCTGCGCTGGTGGGACTGGGGCGGCCTGGCTGCCCTGGCAGCCTACACGCTGCTGGTGCCCGGCTGCCGCGGGGCTGGCATTGCCATGGTGCTGCTGCTGGTTTTGTTTTTGCTGCAGCGTGCCTTGCCCGCCTTTTTTGAAAGCCGCATCTGGCACGGCATGGCTCTGGCTGCCGCACCGCTGGCGCTGGGGTTCAGCCTGTTGGCCGGGCGGCTGTTTGACCCGGATCATCCCACCGCCACCCCGCTGCTGGACAAACTGAACGGCCTGCTTTCCGGCCGGTTCGAGATCTGGCACCATGTGTTCTGGGGGTATCCCCTCTACCACCCGGAGCAGGACGGGGTGCCCGGCTGGTACCATGATGCCATGCCCAAGGCCGTTACCCTTTTGGGTGGCCTTGCCACTGATGGAGACGAGCACCACGCCATTGATAACTCTTTCCTTGCCATCCCGATGAACAAGGGCGTGTTGGGCGCTGTGGTGATTGGGGTCATCTTCCTGCTGTTGATGTGGCGGCTGTGCCAAAACCGCTGCACGGGCGAAACTTTGTTTTTGACGGTGATTCTGGTTTACTTTTTGATGGAAAACAAATGCTTTTTGTTCTCCGCCGACCCCTTCATTCTGCTGCTGCCCGCAGCGCTGTTTCCCGCAAAGGGCAAGCCTCTGCCGGTCGTCTGCCCGCCGGTAACACGAGGGTGTATCTGAAAAGAATAGAAAAGCTGCCTGAACCTGTTTGCAGTGTGCAAACGATCCAGGCAGTTTTATTTTTATCCAATTTGTTTTTTGTCAAAAGCGGGCTTATCTCACAGCTCGCTGAGGATATTGCCGTCAATGGAGATGGTGATGACCTGCCACGGAATGAACTTGCCGCTGTTCTGCAAGGCCACCTTGGCGGCGCGTTCCAGCCCGCCGCAGCAGGGCACTTCCATCCGCACTACGGTCACGCTCTGGATGTTATTTTCGCGGATGATCTGGGTCAGCTTTTCGCTGTAATCCACATCGTCCAGCTTGGGGCAGCCCACCAGCGTGATATGGCCGCGGATGAACTTTTGATGAAAGTTGGCGTAAGCATAGGCCGTGCAGTCCGCTGCAATCAGCAGTTTGGCCCCATCAAAGTAGGGGGCGTTGACCGGAACCAGTTTGATCTGCACCGGCCATTGGGAAAGCTGAGACTGCAACACCGGCATGTCCTCCCCTGCCGGTTCCGGCTTATGCTGCATCTGGCGCATCTGGCTGCCGGGGCAGCCGTGGTGCATCTGCGGCGCAGGCTGGTGGAACACGCTGCGGGCCGCGCTGCCGGGGCAGCCGCCCAGCGGCTTTTGGGCGGCTGCGGCTTTCTGGCGCTTGTTTTCCTCCACAGCCTTTTCATCATAAGCGGCGGCTTCGCGCTCCACAAAGGTGATAGCGCCGGTGGGGCAATGGGGCAGGCAGTCGCCGAAGCCATCGCAGTAGTCATCCCGCATCAGTTTAGCCTTGCCGTTGACCATGGCGATAGCACCTTCGTGGCAGGCATTGGCGCAGGCACCGCAGCCGTTGCATTTATCGGTATCGATCTGGATAATTTTGCGAATCATAGAGGGTGTTCCTTTCTCCGCGCCGTTCAATGCCGTGCATTGCTGTACGGCGCGCTGCTCTTTTCTTTTTGCTGTGCTTGTATTATAATGCCATCAGGCCAATAAATCTGTGGTTATAACCACAAAAAGCGAGGAATCCCATGGAAAAAACAGCCAGCACCCCCATCCAGCTTTTCCGTGGCATGACGGCGGACGAACTTGCCGCCCTGCGCGCCGCCCACTGCATCCGTGTGCAGCGTTATGACAAAAACGCTCTTATCTGCCATGCGGGCCGTGTGGTACATGAGATCGGCATTGTGCAAAGCGGCAGCGTAAACGTAGAATCCAACGACCTGTGGGGCAACAAAAGCATTTTGAGCCATGTGGAAGCCGGGCAGGCGTTTGCCGAAACTTATGCCCTGTGCGGCGAGCCGCTGATGGTGGATGTGGCCGCCGCGGAGCCGTGCGAAATTTTATGGCTGGATCTTGTACCCATGCTGCAACAGCAAAACACTGCCGCCAGCTGGTACCCCAAGTTTTTGCACAACCTGTTACTGCTTTCTATGCAGAAAAACCTGGCGCTCTCCCAACGCATCCGGTGCACCACACCAAAAAGTGCGCGTGGGCGGCTGCTGACCTATCTTTCCGCGCAGGCAGTGCGGGCGGGCAGCACGCATTTTTCCATCCCGTTTGACCGCCAGCAGCTGGCGGACTACCTGAACCTGGACCGCAGCGCACTTTCCAAGGAGCTGGGCAAAATGCGGGACGATGGGCTGATCCGCTGCCGCAAAAACGAATTTGAGCTGTGCGGAACGGAATAACGCCCCCTTATCCCCTATCCTTAAGGCAACACCGCACAATTCCCGCCTTGCTGCCTGCTTCGTCCAGCTTGTTGGCTTTCAACAGGCGGATCACTTCGGGGATATTGGTCTGGATGGGCACCCCTGCTGGCAGCGCGGCTTTTTGCATCCCAGACACTGGTTGGCTTCGTCCATGACATGTAGTGCCACTGTTTTTTCTCATTTTGCAACGATTTTGCGTGTTAAAAGCGCAACAAAGTTTCAACTCCGTGCACTTTTTATCCATATTTATATTATAATAGCACTACATGCGCCGTGTACGCAAACCCCATGGGCTGTATTTTGTACCGGCAAAGTAACGAAAAATCAACCGCTTTGCTGTGCATATCAGCAGCAATTTGCAGTTTTTGGTCCTGCCCCGCCAAACCCGCAAGGCTGGTGCCCGCCGGAATTTTTGCGTGCTTTAACAGCGGCAGCGCGCTGCGCTTTGCCCCCAGCACCAACAGGTACGGCGGCAGCGCGGGCAGGCCCGCGGCGGGCACATCCAGCACAGCATCCAGTACCAGTCGCCGCAGGCGGGCCGTGGGGTAGCGCTTGGTTTTCAGGCGGTCATACAGATCATTTACCGTTTCTGCTTCGCGGGCTGCGGCATACAGGCGGTTTTCCAGCCCTTCGCCCGCGCCGCGTAAGGTACTCAGCTGCTCCGGCGTTTTGGTGCGCAGCAAAGTCAGCACTGCGGTGCTGAACTTTTCCGGGTCCGCCAGCTGACCTTGTTCCGCGGCCTGGCGGTACAGCTCCATGGCTGTCTGCGGCACAAAGGGGCTGGCAGCCTTGATTCCTTGCGTATGCACCAACTGCCGGATATGGGAAGCCGAAGCCAGTGCCTGCCCCTGCACCTGGCCGGTCTGGGCGGTGCCATGGGCTGCGCCCAGACGCGGCAGGGGCAGCAACTGCATGGCTGCCCCCTGCCGCAGAATGGCCTTGCAGTATTCGATCCCCAAAATGTTGTTGGGCGTTTGCAGCAAATCCGCAGCACCGGGGCACAATGTTTCGGCGGCTGCGGCACGGGCGGCGGCAAAGGGCAGGCCGCTTTCCAGCTGGCTGCGCAGCGCCGCCGGGAACGCCGCACTGCACAGCGCGGCAGCCGCTGCCTGCAAGGGGGCGGGCTCCGGGGTTTCGGCACCGAACGCAAGGGTATCGCACCCCAGCGCGGCCAGCAGATGTACCCCGGCAGCGGCAAACTGTTCTGCGCTGGCGTTGGCATAGGGCGCAGGCAGCGCCACCACCAGGTCCGCCCCGGCAGCCAGCGCTGCGCGCACCCGCACAGCTTCCGGCAGGATGGGTACCCCACCGCGCTGCACAACGCCGGTGCTCATGCACACCGCGATGGTACTGGCCCCCCGCTGCCGCAGCATGCGCAGCTGCAATGCGTGGCCGCTGTGGAACGGGTCATACTCTGCAATGATGCCGACAAAATTCATATCATCTACCCCTGATTCTCCGCAAATTCTGTTCGCTTGTGCCGAAAAGAGCCTTGCAATGTTTTCTGCTTCATTATATAATAAATTTGTCTGATACAAAAGGGCCAATACAAAAACCGGGTCCCGCCCGGCATGGTTCTTAAATTTTGAAGGAGGACAAATCCAATGAAGATCCTTGTTATCAACTGTGGTTCTTCCAGCCTGAAATATCAGCTCATTGATATGCAAGGCGAGAAGGTGCTGTGCAAGGGCCTGTGCGAGCGCATTGGCATGGAAAGCAGCATGATTACCCATGAAGCCAACGGCAATAAAGCCACCACCCCGGCCATCTTCCCCACCCACACCGAAGCATTTGCTGAGGTTGTGAAGAAGATGACCACCGGCGATGGCAAGGTCATTGATGATGTCAGCGAGATCAACGCCATCGGCCACCGCGTGGTCCACGGCGGCGAAAAGTTCCAGGCCAGCTGCCTGATCACCCCCGAAGTGATCGAGACCCTGCGCGAGCTGAGCCCCCTGGCCCCGCTGCACAACCCTGCCGGCATCCTGGGTATCGAGGCCGCCAAAAAGGTCTTTGGCGATATCCCCAATGTTGCCGTGTTTGATACCGCTTTCCATTCCACCATGCCGCCGAAGGCTTTCATGTACGCCATCCCGTATGAATATTACGAGAAGTACGGCGTGCGCCGTTACGGCTTTCACGGCACCAGCCACAAGTACGTCAGCTACCGCGCTGCCGAATATCTGGAAGAGCCCATCGACCGCCTGAAGCTGATCACCTGCCATCTGGGCAATGGTTCTTCCATTGCTGCAGTTGACCAGGGCAAGGTTGTGGATACCTCTATGGGCATGACCCCGCTGGCCGGCCTGATGATGGGCACCCGCTGCGGCGACCTGGACCCCTCTGTGGTCAACTACCTGAAGTACACCCTGAACATCACCGGCCACGAGCTGGACGAGATCCTGAACAAGAAGTCCGGCCTGCTGGGCATCTCCGGTGTTTCCAGCGACAAGCGTGACGTGGAGGAGGCAGCTGCTGCCGGCAACAAGCGCGCACAGCTGGCTTCTGACATGCTGAACTACCAGATCAAGAAGACCATCGGCAGCTACATTGCCGCTATGGGCGGTGTTGACGCCATCGTGTTCACCGGCGGTATCGGCGAGCATGACGCTGACTCCCGTGCCAAGATCTGCCACCACATGGATTGGCTGGGCATCCGCGTGGATACCGACAAGAACGCCAACGCCCACAAGCAGAACAAAGATGTTGTGGAAATCACCGCTTGGGGTGCCAAGGTTCGCACCCTGGTCATCGAGACCAACGAAGAGCTGATGATTGCCCGCGACACCAAGGAAGTTCTGGGCAACGAAGGCTTGCTGTAATTGCACCTATATTCCAGCTCAAGCGCCTAAAACTGAACTAAGCTAAAAAATCCGCTCCTTTTGCAAAAAAGGGGCGGATTTTTTGGTTAATTAAGAAAGAAAAAATAATAAAGAATAATTGTGGTGGACCGCGGCGCGGGCGTGCCGCTCAGAATTTTTTTGGGGGTGTGGGATAGTGGAACAAGATTGGTGGGCTTTTATCGTGCACTGTAGGGAACGGTCTTGACCGTTCCGGAGCCCTGCTTATCTGTTATCATGGGATTTATGACCAGGCTCCTTCCGGGGCGTCGGGGACGCCGCCCCCTACAAACAATTTGTTGGTTCATCTTATATTTTTAATGTACAGTTCCGACCATGGTCCCGGCGCGGTCGGGTGACCCCGCCCTACAGAAAGGCAGAGCATAACACACTTTCTATTGCTGGCAGTACGGCAGGGCGCAGGGGCCGTTTGCTCTTACCGTATCCCCTGCAAAATCTCCACCACTTCCGCTTTATCCTGCCAACGGTACACCGATGCCACATAGTAGCTGTCCCCTGCTGCCCATGTCACTACGCTGCGTTCCTGAATCTCTTCTGCCGTCAAAGCTGCAATATCATCCACAAGCACGAACTGCTGTGCAATGTTTTCTTCATCTTCCTCTGTGATTGCATCATCCGGCCCGCGGCCCTGAATGTTGACTTTGTTTTCCAGCGGCATTTGGGCAATGCCCAGCACCTGGTGTTCTTTGCTCTGCTTGCCGTTATCGATCAGGCAGGAGTACGCGCCGTATTCCTGATAGGTGCTGTCATCCCATGTCACGGTGCAGCCATCCGGCAGCCAGGTCAGCTGCATTTGTTCCATGGGGATGCTGTTCTGCGGTGCTTCCTGCACGGCAAGGTATGCCCGGCTGCCCTCCAGTATTACGGCAACTTCAGGCCAAAAGGCATACACGGTTGTAACCAATGCTGCGCAGACGGCGGTTATGATGACCGTTTTCAGCAGCCGCCGGGGTGTGCGGCGCACCTGCGGCACAAATGGCATTGGCACATTGGCTGGTGCCAGCTGTTCCAGCGCTGCCAAGTCTGCTTGCTGCTGGGCGGCGCACGCCTGCACCAGCAGTTCATCCAATGGTTCTTTCATAAGGTCAAGTCCTCCTGTTCCAGTAATTGTTTCAGCTTTTGCCGGGCGCGGCGGCTGCGCTGGCGCACCGTAGCGGCATGCAGCCCCAGTGCTGCCGCAATTTGTGCCCCGGTCATGCCCTGCCCGTATTGCAGCTGCAAGATGGCGCGGTCGGTTTCTTCCAGCGCCTGCATTGCCGCCAGCAGGCAGCGCACGGCCTCGCTGCGTTCCAGCTTTTCCTGCGGCAGCGGGCCAGCATCCGGCAGGGCGGCAAATACTGCATCTTCTGCCGGTTCGGCCCGTCGGCTCCGCCGCATGTTCAGGGCCGTATGGCGCACCGTGACCAGCAGCAAATGGCGCAGCTTTTCCGCATCGGTCGTATCGGGCCGTGCCCGGTTCAGCCGCAGCCAGCTTTCCTGCACAGCATCCTGCGCCAGGTGGCTGTCCTGCAAAATTTTATTTGCCAATGTACACAGGCGGCCATAATCCTGCACCAATGCCTGCTGCAAGGTATCTGCCGAGAACATTCTCTTCTCCCTCCTTTTTCCTTTATTCAGAAAGGCCTTTCACTTCTCTAACACGCCGTCCCCACATTTTGTGACAGCAAAAGCGGCACCCATGTTACCGGGTGCCGCTCTGTTTCCTATGGCAACACAAAAGCCTGCGGCGGATTGCAGGCGCAGTTCCACCACAGGCTGTATATTTTTATGTTACAGGCTGGAATAGCCAAAGCTGTTGACCAGTGCGTCAATGCGTTTGCCCTGTTTGCACCACGGGCAGTCGCGGGAATCATAGCTCTGGTAATCGCCAAGGTCGTTGGGGTTAAAGATGGAAGTAACGGGGTAGCCTGCGCACTCTGTCTGGGTGGCAAAGATTGCGCCAATGCCAACCACCTGGCCGCCGTAATAGTTGATTGCTTCCACAGCAGCCTGCGCGGTATATCCGGTGGTAACGGATGCTGCCAGGATCAGCACATGTTTGCCCGCGATCATGGGGGAGGTATTTTCGCGGAACAGCAACTGGCTGCCGGTGGTGTGTTCCGGCGTGACCACATAGATGGTCTGGTGGGCGTTCATGTTTACATAGCCGTCGCGGGTCAACTCGCTGGCCATGCAGGCACCGATCACCTCGGTGCCGTCCAGGCAGAGGATGGTATCCACGATGGTGGTGTGGGTATAAAAGCTGACCAGTTCCAGTGCCACGGCGCGCGCTTCGGAAAGGCGGGTCTTTTGCATGGTAACGTCAATGTAATAATTGATATGGCTGTGGCTTGTGGCAAAGTGCCCCTTTGCCACGCGCAGTACAAGATCCTGTTTTTGGGTGGGTAATTTGACCATATTGATTGCCATGTGTCTCACTCCTGTTCTGTCATTTCAACCGATAAATCGCTCTCTTTCTTTTATTTTATTGTAAAACATCCCCATATGCAAGAACTTTTTGGTGGCAATTCCGTACAAAATGCCGGGCTGCAATTTGGTTGAACTGCTATTTTTTGCGTTTTTGCTGTCTTGTTTTGCCGCTTTACACCCTACCCTGCCAATGGTATAATATTTAATATTATACTGGGGTAAAAGGGGGATCTGACGCCATGGGTTACAGGCTGGCGGAACAAAATGGGGAAAGTGTTGCCGTGCCGCGGCTGGTGTTCGCGCACCTGGCCCGCGCAGACGGCGATACCATCCGCGCCGCGTTGTATCTTTTGGGCGGCGGCGGAACCGACCCCCGCACCATGGCGCGGGATCTTGGCATGCCCAGCATTGAGGCCGCCAAGCGCGCCATGCAGTATTGGGCCGGTGCCGGGCTGCTGGTCAGTGACCGGGATGCGCCCCTGCCCAAAACCGAAATGCAGAAAGCTTCCGCCATCGACCTGACCACCCTGAACGACCCTTATGTTTCGGTCCTATGCGAGGAAGCGCAGACCGCATTCGGCAAGGCACTCAGCCGAACCGAGATGCAGCGGCTGGTCAGCCTGTATCTGAATGATGGCTGGCAGCCGGATGTTGTGCTGCTTTGCTGCGCCGAAGTTGCCCGCCAGGGCCGCCGCACCGTTGGCGCGCTGAGCCGCGAACTTTTGAAATGGCGGGATGCCGGGGTGGAAACCGGCGAGGACGCCGAACGTTACTTAAAGCAGCAGGCCCAGCGGGAAAGCTGGTGCATCGAGTCTGCCGCCCTGTTTGGCATCGCCCCTGCGCAGCTCAGCCGCTGGGAGCGCGGGGCCATTGCCCGCTGGCACGAGGACTGGCGTTTTGGCGCGGACATGATTGAGGAAGCCCTGCTGCGGGCGGACAATCACCGCACGGTGCGCTATGTGGACGGCATTCTGCGCTCCTGGTACGCGCAGGGACTAACCACGGTATCGGCGGTGCGCGGTCAGGGCCAGCTGGCGGGCAGCAACATTCTGACCACCGGGGCAAAGCCAGCCGCCCCCAAAACCGACTTGTTCCAGACCAACTGGAATGATGTTTTTGACGATGACACGGAGGGATAAGCCATGCGCACCAAAGATGAACTCTTCCGCGAAGCACTGCGCCACATTGCGGCCCGCCGCCAGCAGGCCGTAACAGCAGCCGAGCGTGACCGTGCCGCAGCGCTGGCTGCCCACCCGGAGCTACGCGCCGCCGAGGACGCCCGCACCCACGCCGGGCTGACCCTGACGCTGGCCGCCGCCCGCGGCGCGGACCAGACCGTCGCAGCCGCAGCACTGAAAACGGCAGACGAGCGCCTGACAGCTGCTTATGCCACGCTGGGCCTTGGGCCGGAGGGTTTTGTTCCGCACTACACCTGCCCCACCTGCAAGGATACCGGCATGGTGAACGGTCGTCCCTGCAGCTGCGTGGCCGAAGCAGCCCGCACCCTGCGGCGGGATGAGATCAACGCCGCAAGCCCGCTGGCTCTGTGCAGCTTTGATACCTTCGAACTGGACCGCTACCCCGCCGAGCCGGAGCCGGAGCTGGGTGGCACTCCGCGGGACTACATGGGCAAAGTGCTGGCCTACTGCCAGCGGTACGCCAACAGCTTTACGCCGGAAAGCCGCGGCCTGATGTTTATTGGCAGTGCCGGGCTGGGAAAAACCCACATGGCACTTGCCATTGCAGACACAGTTTTGAACCGCGGGTTTGATGTGCTGTACACCAGCTCCGCCGCGCTGGCCGCTCAGCTGGGGCGCGAACACTTTGACCGTGCCGCCGAAGACCCCTGGCTGGATGCCTGCAAGGAGGCCGACCTGCTGATTCTGGACGACCTGGGCACCGAGTACATCAGCCAGCTGACCATCAGCGTATTGTATGAGCTGATCAACACCCGTATGCTCTGCCACCGGCCCACCATTTACACTTCCAACATTGTGGATAGTTCCATTTTTGAAGCCCGCTACACCGAAAAAGTAGCCAGCCGCATTTTGGGCAGCTGCCAGATCTTCAAGTTTTTTGGCACCGACCAGCGCTTAAAGCGCGGCGGCAAGCGCTGACCCCCATACAGAAAGGTGGTCGGCATTGCTTCCATGAAAAAGCCCGCCGAGTTGGAAACGCTGGGTGTGGATGCAGTGATTGGGGATTATACGGATTTGGGGAAACTGGCAAACATTTTGGAAGTATAATTTTTTTAACTGCCCCCTTCACAGCTGCTTCCCGGATAACCAAAAATAGCATGTACTGCACTCTTGTGCGTGAGCAGTACATGCCATTTTTATTTATTGTGCTCCTGCGCGGAAATTCAGTAGTTTTCTTCCGCTTTGCTCTTTCGCGGCAGACGCTTCCACACAAGCGCAGCGGCATCGCCAACGGCGGTCAGGCCGCGCTCCATGCTGTGCAGCGTCTGCACAACAAGCAGCAAAAAGACGATCAAAATCAGCATACCGCGCATATCCAGACGTTCCAGGCCGAGGAACCCGCCCAGCAGTGCGATCGCCGCACCGGCCAAAATCAGCATACCGCCCCACAGCACACCATGAGCCACGGTGAACGGCTTGCACACATCCCACAATACCGCCATGCCAACAGCCAGCAACAGCAGCGTTGTCAGGGTGGTCAGGGTGCCGATGGGCAGCTCAAATGCGAACACAAAGGCTTCGATACCCAAAATGAGCAGCAGGTCGCTCAAACCGCCGGGCAGGGCCGCGCGCAGAACATTCTGGATGAATTTGCCGTGCACCATCTCGTGGTTGGGCTCCAGCGCCAGAATAAAGGACGGGATGCCGATGGTGACCATCGACAGCAGCGAAAGCTGCAGCGGCTGCAGCGGATACGGCATGGTGATGAACAGCGCGATAAAGGTAAGCAGGAACGAGAAAATATTCTTGACCAAAAACAGCGATGCCGACCGCTGAATGTTGTTGATCACGCGGCGGCCCTCCGCCACAACGGCAGGCAGGCCGGAAAAATCCGATTCCAGCAGTACCAGCTGGGCCACCTGGCTGGCGGCCTGGGCACCGGATGCCATGGCAATACCGCAGTCCGCATCCTTCAGGGCCAGCACATCATTCACGCCGTCGCCCGTCATCGCAACGGTGTGGCCATCCGCTTGCAATGCTTTCACGAATTTGCGCTTCTGGGCGGGGGTTACACGGCCAAACACCGTGCAGGTGCGCACGGCTTCGGCAACTTTTTCGTCGGTATCCAGCGTTGCGGCGTCCACATAACGCTCTGCGCCCTCAATGCCCGCCTGGCGGGCCACCTCGCTGACGGCAACGGGATTATCGCCGGAGATGACCTTAACGGCAACGCCCTGTTCGGCAAAGTAGCGGAACGTTTCCGGTGCTTCTGGTCGGATGCGGTTGGCAACGGGCAGCAGGGCCACAAACTCCAGCTTGTCAGCATCCAGCCCGACCTTGGGGTCCGGCTCAACATCACAGCGAGCCAACAGCAGCACGCGGCTGCCTTTTTCCAAAAGCGGCTCCACCTGCGCAGCAAGCTCGGCATAGCGGGCACCGGCCACAAATTCCGGTGCCCCCACCACAAAGCTGCCCTCGGCAAAGGTCGCGGCGCTCCATTTGTATGCGGAATTGAACGGCACCACGCTTTGGCGTGGCCAAGGCGTGCCGTTCTGTTTGCCAAAACGCTGTACCATGGCGCGGGCGGTATCGTTATCCGGTTCAGTCCCCGCGTAAATACTATGCAGCACGGTGTATACCCTGTCCTGCGGCCAGGCATCAGGGGTCAGCAGCAGCGGCTCCCCGGCTTCCATCCGGGCCTCGGTAATGGTACCGGTCTTGTCCACGCACAGCACATCCACGCGGGCCAGCGTTTCAATACAATTCATATCCTGCGCCAGTACCTTGCGCTGCGCCAGCCGCACCATACTGACGGCGAGGGCCACACTGGTCAGCAGATACAGCCCTTCGGGGATCATGCCGATCAGCGCCGCCACCGTAGCTTCCACCGAATCCCGCAGCGGTAGTTCCAGGCTGACATATTGCTTTAGGAACATTACCACGCCCATCGGGATCAGCGCAATGCCGATCACCCGGATCAACCCATCCAGCGAGCGCATCATCTCGCCCTTGGCAACCTTGTGGCCACCCTCGCGGGCTTCGGTTGCCAGCTTGCTGGCATAGCTTTCGGCACCCACATGGGTCAGGCGCACGGTGCACCGGCCAGATACCAGAAAGCTGCCGGACCGCAGCACATCGCCAACGTTCTTGGGCACCGGCTCTGCTTCGCCGGTAATCAGGGCTTCGTTCGCCTGAGCGCTGCCGGTGCACACAACGGCGTCTGCACAGATCTGCTCGCCGGAGGTAAACTCCACAATGTCATCCCGCACCAGCTCTTCGCTGGGCAGCAAAATGCTTTTTCCGTCCCGCAGGCAGTGCACCTTATGCGCCGCCACAAGGGTCAGCTGGTCCACCGTATGCTTACTGCGTAGCTGCTGCACCGTGCCAATGATGGTATTGGCAATCACAACCCCCAAAAAGGTCATGTTCGCAAAGGACCCCACCAATGCCAGGCAAAGCGCCAGCACGATAAAAACCAGATTGAAAAACGTAAAAATATTATCCCGAATGATCTCGGTTTCGCTCCGGGTCGGCGAAGCCGCCGCATGGTTATCCAGCCCCGCCGCCATGCGCTGGGCTGCCTGTTCCGCGGTCAGACCCTTGGCTGGGTCTGTTTCCAGCAGCGGCACCTGCGGGCGTTCGGGCTGTGGCTGGGCCGCGGCCGGCTGTTTGCCTGCCGGGCGCGGCAACTGTAATTTTGACAAAGCGCTCTCCCCCAGTTTTTACAACAATATTGGAATGTCTTTTTATTATAAACGAGATTGTATGAATAAATATAGCGCCCACTCCATAATTCCTGATTTTATTTATGCCCTGAACTTTGCCCTTGCTGCGCACAGTTCCCGCGTTTTGCCTTTTTTACAAAAAAATCCCTGCCCAACGCTTGACAAACACCTATTTCCCGGCTATAATATTACTTGTTCGTTATGGATGATTAGCTCAGCTGGTTAGAGCGCTGCGTTCACATCGCAGAGGTCGAGGGTTCGAGTCCCCCATCCTCCACCAGAATAAACGCCGTAGGTTCGTTAGAATCTACGGCGTTTTCTTTTGCAGGTACACACTTTCGTACCCACTATATTTCCCAGCAAAGCAACCGTATAGCCCCCCAAAAAAGCTCGTGCTGTCAGATACAATAACGGCAAGACTCTGTTTCGGCCGATTTCCACTCCTCTTTCCTCACTCCATGGAATGTTATAAATTTCTCACATTTCTATTGACACCGAAGCTTTCGTGTGATATATTCATCACATAGCACGTGCGAAATTTCTCACTTTATGGATGCAGATAAAAGAAAGGGGCTTACCATGAAAAAGGTGTCATTACGGGAACTGGTTGCTGATAAAATCATTTTTTCTATCCTGATTGCCATGTACTATTGGATGTGGGCACGGAACGACTGGAAAGATTATTACACGACCGTTCAAAACGTTATTTTTGCTTTCAGCTTTTATTATTTCGTTTCCCGCGCCATCCGGGTCAAAAAATACAAGCAGGAATCCCCCGATGAAATGGCTGAAGCCAACCTGTGGAGATGCGATGCCATCTGCTTAAAAATCAGCGTGGCAGCTTTTATTGTGATTGGCTTTACCTGCGCTGTCGGCCGTATGGTTCTTACCACAGAAATCATCGGTTATGGCTTGATGGCCGCACTCATTTTGATTTCGGTGGTGCGCACGATCATCTTCTATCTTATGGATAAGAAAGGGCTTTGAACATGGCCTTATCAACCAAACTGAAAGAATACCGGGAAGCAAAGGGCCTTAAGCAGGCAGACCTTGCCGAGCTGGTCGGCGTCCGGCGCGAAACCATTGTGAACCTGGAAAAAGGGAAATACAATCCCTCCCTCAAGCTGGCAATGGACATTGCAAAAGTGTTCCATACCACGGTAGAAGAGCTGTTTTTCTTTGATGATTAACCCACAAGGAGCGTGCTTTTATGCCTGAAACAGTTTTGGTAAATGGCAATGCCTACTCCCTGCTCAAACTGCTGGGCAAGGGCAAAGGCGGGTATTCTTACCTGGCGCAGATGGCGGACGGGCAGCAGGTCGTGGTTAAGCAGATTCACCATGAACCCTGCGTCTATTACCAGTTTGGCAATAAGATCGAAGCCGAACTGCGGGATTACAACCACCTGCAGGAAATCGGCATTCCGGTGCCGCGTATGCTGGATGTTGACACCAAAGCGGAACGCATTGTGAAAGAATACATTGCTGGTGAAACCGTGTATACCCTTGTGCTGAAAGATGCCCTGCCCGAAACCTGCCTCCGCCAGGTGCAGGCCATGTGCCGCCTGCTGTACCCGGCGCACACCAACATTGACTATTTTCCCACCAATTTCATTTTGCAGGGCGATACGCTGTACTATATTGACTATGAGTGCAACGACTACATGGACGAATGGAACTTTGAAAACTGGGGCTGCAAATACTGGGCAAAAACGCCGGAATTTTTGCAGTATGCCGCCGAACACCCGTAACGTTTGCCCATTGCCAAGGGGGTTGGAAAAGGGTATAATCTGTTCTGGTTCTGCTTTTTCAGATATACTTTAGGCAACACCGCACAATTCCCGCCTAGCGGCTTAAGCACCGCTCCGGCAGCTGCGGCACGGCATCTGCGTTGCCAAAATGCTCGATAATATACAAAGTATTATCTGCGCTTTTGGCTTAGCATCTGCCACACCTCGCTCACCGTATCGGCACTTAGAATTATGCGGTATTGCCTTTACGTTTTCAACACTCGTTTCACTCAGGTGCTTATATGGTAATTTTATCCGACCGCGGTGTCCCGATCCTTGACCCTGAATTATTCCTTTGATTTTTGCTTTCTCCAACAAAAAGAATCAAAGGAGCGTATAAATTGAACAATCCGTTTTCTACCCTGACCAAAAAGGAATGGCTGCTCTGGCTCTGTTCGCTTTTTATTGTGCTGGTTTCCAATATTCTGGCAGCAAACTTTGACCCTCTCACCCTGATTGCTGCGCTGGTGGGCGTTACCTCCCTGGTGTTTGCGGCCAAAGGCAACGTTTGGGCGCAGGTGCTGATGATCGTGTTCAGTATTTTATACGGTATCATCTCCTTCCGGTTCTGCTACTGGGGTGAGATGATCACCTATCTGGGCATGGCGCTGCCCATGGCGGTATGGTCTGCCATCACCTGGCTGCGGCACCCTGCCGAGAGCGGCGATGCTGTTGCCATCCAGAAGTTGAACCTGCGCCAGTTTGCCGGGCTGCTGGCCAGCTGCGTTGTGGTCACGGTGCTGTTTTACCGCATTTTGGCCGCACTGGACACGCCAAATCTTGCTTTCAGCACCCTCTCTGTCATCACTAGCTTCCTTGCGGCGGCACTGACCATGCTGCGGTCATCCTATTATGCTTTAGGGTATGCCGCCAATGATGTGGTGTTGATCGTGCTGTGGCTGCTGGCTTCGCTGACAAATTCGGGGTATCTTCCGGTGGCCGTCAACTTTATCATTTTCTTTTTTAATGATCTGTACGGCTTTATCAGTTGGAAAAAGCGCGAAGTTCTGCAAGCTTAATATTTTAGGCAATACCGCATAATTCTAAGTGCCGATACGGCGAGCGAGGTGCGG
>ERZ827197.1084-NODE-1084-length-25047-cov-10.582626_pt1 | contig 25047 bp, 24 predicted proteins | sample MGYA00519867_ERZ827197 | MGnify/ENA primary metagenome ERZ827197 (study PRJEB31778, sample SAMEA3449278) | human gut metagenome | biome: human gut; feature: human-associated habitat; material: faeces | place: United Kingdom | collected 2010/2012 ...
ACCGCGCGGGACTCATCGGCGAGACGTTCGCCATCGGCGGTACCGTCCTCGTGGCGGCCGGCGTCTTCCTCGATCAAAAGAAGCGCCGCGAGCAGATGTAGTGCAAATCGAATAACGACTCGGAAAAGGGGAGTTCCACAAAAAGGAACTCCCCTTTTTTCGTCTCGCCAACCACGGTTCGTTGAGGCAGCTTCAGCTTAAGGGCCACAGATTAAACCGATCTATAACTGTGACCATATGACTGTGCGCACATATTAGCATGGTCATATGGTCACCTATTTACAGCTGCGATTATGCTGCAATAACTCAACCGTTAGTGCTTATTAAACAGCCAATCGAAGCCAGACTTGCCCAGTGTTTGGCGCATCTGCCCCACCTGAATCTCCGTCTCCACGCCATCCTTGCCGATGACGGCGGCCATGTTCTCAGCGGTCAGCAGCCAAGATAACAGACGGGCGGATCCAGCTCAGCATATAACGTTCGGTAATACATGACCATGTTAATGTAGTCATATGTTCACGCATTACAAGCTGGGACCTCATGTATTAGAGCTCGAGCTGCGCCCGTGCGTCCTTGGCGTCTCGCGTCCGACCGTCATCAAATGGCTCAAGCCGGGCTGGCGCGATAAGCGGAATGAGGTCGTGAGGCGGATGGACGCCGGCAGCGTCACACCCATCCGCCTCACGGACGATGAAATCGCGTGGACGCCGGAGGCCGTGACCGTCAGGGCGTCCGGCGGGGAAATCATCGGGCTCGATACGTGGGGCATGGCGAAGGTTCTTACCGGAGCCTATGGCCCCGACTCTCCCGGTCGTATTCCTACGATATCGCCCCTAAATCACCAATGTGTCAGATAAAGAATGATGCAATGGTTATGATCAAGCATACGGCGGATGCGGCGACTGCGCCTTTTTTCCTCTCCTTTAGTCCGATGATTAGGGTTGCCGTAAAGTAAAGGGCGGAAATGCAGTCTATGGCAAGCAAAACGAGTTCCTTGGGCGGTTTCAGCAAAAGGTCGCTAGCAAAGAGTAATGCGAGCAGGGTAAAGCCGATTGTGACCAAGTATCTCGATTGATTTTGCGACAGCATGGCAACTGCCTTTTAGAACAGGCAAGTGAAAAGTCGGTACGATGCCCTTGCGGTTGCAAACAAGGCGCCGCCAGGACCTCTTGTCACGAGACCGGCAATAACGCATTTTCTCGGTTTCCAGCTCATGACAGACCCCCCTCTCTCATGGTGAAACGCATACATTATGCGATATGCACATTATCTCGCTAATTAATTTCAATATCCATCATCTAACTAAAGAATACTGACTCGCTGGTTCAGCGACGATGCGTTTTTACCCTTGCGTTCCCACTCGCCGCGTCGGCGGTCGGAAGGGTCTCCGTCTCGCAATCAGCGACCTTGTAACCGTATCTGATGACTGTAGGTTAAACCAACCCACAGCCATGAGCACGTTAACGTAGTACTATACTAATTACTTAACATGCTCATATATTTCTAACTGCGACTTAGAATTACTTAATATAGTCACATGTTAATGTGCTAATATATGACTATGCTATTTCAGAAAGGGGAGGACATGACGACGAACATCCTGCTAGTCAATCAGAAGGGCGGCGTCGGCAAGACGACGTTCGCCGACGAGATCGCCTGGGGTCTCGAGCGCCGCGGCCACAAAGTCGGATTCGGCAATCTCGACCCTCAGGGCGGCGCGAACCACGAGAAGAACCTGCTCGACGACGAGGACGCCGTGAATGTCATCGACACGCCGGGTTTCCTGAGCGACGACACCGCCGAGTATGCCAAGAATGCGGATATCGCAATCATCCCGGTGCAGCCCGGCACGCTGGGCCTGAAGCCCATGAAACGCACGATCAAGGTCATCACCGAGGCCAATCCTGACTTGTCGTTCGCAATCATCGTCAACAACTTCGCGGCGAACCAGACCGTGGACAGACAATTCCTCGAGCTTCTTGAGGCCGATGACCTTCCCGTGCTGGGCACTGTTCCGACCGCGGCGGCATTCAAACAGGGCGCGGCCCTGGGCAAGCCCGTATACGAGATCGCGAAAAACGGCAAGGCCGCCCAGGCGATTGAAAACATCCTGAACGAGCTGGAAGAGGTGCTGTAAATGGCAAAGTTCAAAAAGGCGACCTCATACTTCGACGTCGCAGCGGAGAAGGCCGAGGAGAGGCAGCAGAAAATCGTTGAAAGCGCATCTGAGCCCCAGAAACCGGCTCCTCAGGTGCGGAAAGCCGGGCGCCCCAAAAAGGGCGCTGAAGGGGCATCTGAGAGGCTTGTTCAGCTGTCCGTGTACGTTCCGGAGAGTTACCGAAAACGTTTGAAGCAAGTGGCGCTCGAGGAGGACAAGTCCGTATCGGATATCGCTCGGGAGCTTTTCGATCGTTATCTGGCCGAAAAAGAGTTCTAGTTGAGTTAACGGGCACCGAAAGGTGCCCGTTTTTCTTTTACCTTGGCCACTGAGAGCCGATTTAAGACCCCGTTTTATCTATCAGTGAGAAAACGGTCGAACCTCACCGATAGGACGTCTTATTTTCGATTCTGTAGCTCCCTGCCGGTAATTGAAGTGAGGTTGTTCAAATGTCGGTATCCAGATCAACTGGAAAACGGATTCGGCGTCATTGCCGAATTGTAGGGCTTGCAACTAAGTGGGATTAGTTCGCCCGGGGAGCCGAAGGCGACGCCGGCGCTGAGGGCTGACAGCGACGTAGTCGGGGAGTTGGGGCGTTAGCCCCCACACTTTTGGCCGAAGGCCATGCCAAGGAGCCGAAGGCGACGCGGAGTGAGGCATAGCCGAACGGAGGGCAAGGAGGCGCAGCCGACGCGCAGGGAGCCGTAGGCGACCGGAGGGCGAGCGTAGCGAGCGCCAAGGAGCGGTAGTGACGCGGAGCGAACGCAGTGAGCGGAGGGCAAGGACGATGGCTTTTCTTGTTTGTATATCGTTCGATTATTAAATGCTTTCTGGTGGATTTCTCTGTTTCCCTCTTGAGCTCAGACTAAGTGAATCTAATTCACTCTAGTCAGACTTGGTGGGTTGTATGAACCCATAGTTGTGGTTATTTCAACCCATAGTTGTGGTTATTTCAACCCATAGTGCATGGGTTAACTGAACCCATAGTTGGCATGGGTTATTTCAACCCATAGTCTCGTGAGACAACCCATAGTTGATAAGTTGGCCCAGGTTAACACAGGCTCAAACTATGGGTTGAAATAACTATTTCGGTACTTTTTGGCGTTTTCCGATCGCTTTCTATGGGTTGAATTAACCCATAGCCGGAAAAGTGGCTTAAATTTTCTATGGGTTCTTTCAACCCATAGCTCTACCGTCACAGAAAAGCATCCGCGATCCCTGTGAGCAAGTCTATGGGTTGTCCTAACCGATAGACTTGCTGAAGAACCGTTATTTAACCCCCTATCAATAAAATTATTTTTCGTCTAGCTATGGGTTAAACCAACCCATAGCTAGACTGTAGGTTGGTTTAACCCATAGTTTGTAAGGAAAAGAAATAGGGCTATGGGTTGTATGAACCCATAGCCCTTCAAACTAGGCAGAATGCTTTGCGTCCCACTGAGCTTTGCGTTTCGCCGAATTCTCAGCACGTTGCTTTTTCTTACCCTCCTCGACTTCGAGTCTGCGCTTAGCGATCGCCGTCATATCGAGCCGGTACTCAACCGATTTGTTATTCCCGCGCGGCGACTTAATCAAAAGACCGAGTTCGACAAGCTTGTCGATTCTCTTTTTAACATTCGAGCGATCCGACTTGACGTCAGCCGCCATGGTGGCAAGGCTGATGTAGCAGGTTGATTTGTAGACGTCCTTGCGCTGGAACGACCAAATCCGCCCCATAATATCGGTGTCGAGCCTAGGCAGACCGAGCTCGAGCATCCATGGCGGCTTGATGATCGCGACCTTCTCGCTGACCATATCCTGCACCATGTGGGCGACACGGGACGATTCATCCGATGCCCGGCGAAGTACCTCGCGGTGACTCTCACTATTGGCCATGGCGGCATCTGTGACGGCCTGATTCGCGAAATCGGACGCCGTCCCCATTCCAGACGGGTTTGCGGGACCGGACGGGTGGCTATCCGTGTCCCACGGATAGCCACCGCCCACATCCGGTTTTAAATTTTTGGTATCCATAAACTAGCCTCTCGTTGAGGCTATCTAGCCATCAGCCGAAGTGATGCCATAGTATTTTGGTAGTACTTCAACATAGGGGCCCAAATCGAAGCATACGTGTGCTAGGATTGCAGGTAACAGGCCAGAAAGCCACATTTGAACATGAAAGAAGCCCTTCTTACTTGGCGGTTAGGGGGCTTTTTTCATATCTATTTTTGCTCTTTAACACGCTCCAAAAACTCGGCGATAGCGATCGCCGCCATAGACGACTTAGCTACACCGCGACTCTTCGCGTAGTCATCGAGATCACGCCAAATTTCGAGAGGCAGAGTAACCTGGATTCTTTTCTTCTCCTCGGCCACTGCCATAGACAATTACCTCCTTCGTTGAACAAGCGAAATCGTACCACTACTGATTGAAACAAAGCGTATCACAAATACTGTCTAAAATACAAACTAACACAAAGTGGTACACCTAAATTCGCTAAATCTTTTCGTCGGCCAGATAGGCACTCGAGTTTCCAAAAGGGGTACAGGAAATTGCCGAAAAGGGCACAGGGGCGGCGAGTGATTCACCAAGAGTGAAGGTGGGCCCTCTTAACCAAGCGTTACTCGTTGCTTTGAATGGCAACGCACTAGGGCGATGGGAGTACTCGGGAGACCTGCCTGTATATTATGCAGCTGATTGAATGGCAACAGGGCCGGCGACGCTGCCGGCCCTGTAACTGTCCACGCGGGGCAGGCCGCGCATGTTGAGTTTAACGCATCTCGTGACTGTTCAGATTCCGTGCACCGGGCGATTTGTTTTGGTCGTTTAGCTGGGCTAATGGTGGTTATTGGCTGGTGGGCTGGATGATTTGGACTAATAGTTGTTAATAGTGGCCGAACGAAGATCTGTTCAGGCTATTAGAAGCAATAGCAAGTACGGTCTTGGCTGGAAAACAGGTCGCGAGCAGGGGGGCCGAGCATGTACGGACCGGTGAGCAAGAACAGGCCGGCGTTGGAATTTGGGGAGATCGGCGAGGAAGTTAAGGAGGAGGTTCGGCGGCAAGTGATTGGCAAGATCGTCGAGAGGGCCAGGGGCAAGCTCAAGGTCCGTGACGAGCGCGAATACGATTCGTTTTGGGGTCGCGGGAATCAAGAACACCTTCGTCGAGCTGCGGAAAGACTGGATTCCGGCGAGGGAGTGGAGCACGGATTGATCGAAGAAGAATGACGCTCTGCTAGAATCAGCAGCGCTGTCGGCAGCCCTTGTGCCGGGCAGAGCCCTCCATCCGATGGGAGGTGATGCCCATGACCGATTTCACCGAGTTCGTGAAGTTCCTGACCGCCCTGGTCTCGCTCCTCACGGCCCTTGTCGGCCTTTCCAAGGCACTCAAGCAGGGCTCGAAGCCCAAAAAGAAAGGCCACCGTCGCTAAGACGATGACCTAACTTTCTAACGCAACGGCTCTGCCCAGCTCTCTACAACTTGGGCTGCCGTCGGCACCATTCTACCCGCTTGACATTGCTGTTGTCGATGCGCCGTATCAAGAATCCACGGCAGCGTTCGCGGTTGCAAAACAGCCCAACAAATAGCGGCTATTAGTCAGCTCGGCTGTCCAAAAGGCCTAATAGTTGCTAATAGCGGCCAGTTGGCAACGGATTTGGGCTATTAGTTCTAACAGTGCCTATACTATGACCCCACAAACGGGACAAGGTTTTCTATCCGCACGAGGTTTTAAAGTTTTAGCTGGAACAATCCGGCAGATTGGAGCACAGAACATGAGGTTCGAACGCCTCATGTCGCTCAAAATACGTCTCCTCAACTGCGCAAAGGAGAACGGTTTTTAGCGACAGGGAGACAATGGAATGATCTGGTTCACCAGTGACACGCACTTCGGGCACGAGAACGTCCTGAAGTTCACCGACCGCCCGTGGGAGACGATTTGGCAGATGAACGACGCCATCGTCGACAGCATCAACGGTAGGGTCGCCATGGACGACGAGCTCTACATCCTGGGGGATTTCTCATTCAAGATGACCGCCCAGGACGCCTATGGGCTGCGCAAGCGAATCGCCTGCAGGCGTATCCACCTCGTCCCGGGAAACCACGACAAGGACTGGACCCGGCCGGCGGTCGCGGGTGCATTCACCGTGGAGCCGCCGATCTGCGTGCTCAAGATCGACGGGCAGAAGATTGTCCTGAGCCATTACCCCATGGCCGACTGGCAGGGCATGAACCATGGATCGTGGCACCTCCACGGGCATATCCACAGCAGCGGCGGCGCGTACAACGAGTTCAACCGCAAGCAGGGCCTTCTGCGCTACGACGTCGGTTGCGATGCCAACGGGCATTCCCCGGTGAGCCTCGACGGGCTGAGGGAATGGTTCGCGGGAGTCGACGAGCCGTGCGGCCGGGTGAAGTGGCCCCGGTGGGTCAACGCCACGGGCAACGAACAGGTCGAGCGCGAGCTGGCGGCGTACAAGAGGGAAGAGGCGATCCGATGACGGTCTATGTGACAGGCGACATCCACGGTGGGCTCGACATGCAAAAGCTCCGCGACTGGGAGCTTGGCGACAGTCTTACCAGCGACGACTATCTCATCGTTGCCGGTGACTTTGGCTTTCCGTGGAACTTCTCTGCCGAGGAATGCGCCGACATCGCCTGGCTGGAGTCGCGCCCCTACACGGTGCTGTTCGTCGACGGCAACCACGAGCGCTTCGATCACTGGGCGGAGCGCCCCGTGGAGTTATGGCACGGCGGGCTGACGCAGCACCTGTCGGACACTTCGTCCATCCGCCGCCTCATGCGCGGCGAGGTCTTCGAGCTCGACGGCTCGACAATCTTCACCATGGGCGGTGCCACGAGCGTGGACAGGGAATACCGCGTTCCGTATTCCAGCTGGTGGCCTCAGGAGCTCCCGGACGAGCGCGAATTCGATGCCGCGCGGGCAAAGCTCGACGAGGTCGGCTGGAAGGTCGACTGCGTCATCACCCATACCTGCCCGACGCGCATGCTCTCGCCGACGCTCTACCCGGACCCGGGCTGGGAACGCCCCGATGTGGACCGGCTGACCGGATTCCTCGACGAGCTCGAGGACCGCCTGGACTACAAGCGCTGGTATTACGGCCATTTTCACCGAGACGGCAACCCGGACGAACGGCACACGGTGCTGTACGACCGGATCGTGAGGCTCGGGGACAAACTCCTGCCGTGGGGTGCGTACTGATGACGGTCTATGTGACAGGCGACGTGCACGGCAGGGCCGAGTACGGGTCCAGCCGGTTTGCATTCAAAAATTGGCCGCTGGGCCGGACCCTGACGCGCGATGACGCAGTGATCGTGGCCGGCGACTTCGGCTTTGTCTGGGATGGATCCAACGCCGAGAAATACTGGCTCGACTGGTTCGAGTCGAAGCCGTGGACCACGTGTTTCGTAGACGGCAACCATGAGAACCATCACGCCTTGGCCAATCTGCCGGTACGGGAGTGGAACGGCGGGTTCGTCCATGAGGCGCGACCGTGCGTGCTGCACCTGATGCGTGGAGAGGTATTCGACATCGACGGGCTCACGGTCCTTGCCATGGGCGGCGCCGCGAGCCATGACAGGCAGTATCGCAGGGAGGGGAGGAGCTGGTGGCCCGAGGAGATGCCGAGCGAGGAGGAGATGGACCACTGCCGCGCCTCGCTCGACCGCGTGGGCTGGAAGGTCGACCACGTTGTGACTCACGAGGCTCCTGCCGCCCTTGCTGAGGGGCTGTGCCGGGAGCGCGGACGCGAGTATCGGGGCGACCGACTTCAGCGATTCCTTGCCGAGCTCGACGGGCGACTCGGCTACCGAGTCTGGTTCTTCGGTCACTACCATCGCGACAAATGGTGCGACGCCAAGCATCGCCTTATCTACCGAGACATCGTGCCGATCGAAGATGCTGAGCCCGGTTCTAGGAACCTTCTAGAAGCGCTCTAGAAGGTTCCTAGAAATCAGCAGCCTGGCAGGAGAAGCGCGTGGCCACTCGCCCCTCATCTGGGTCATGACCTCGACCTTGGCCTCGGCCACGGCCGCACGCTGCTCGGAGGTGGCGAGGCGGTCCTTGAGGGCGGCGATCTCGGCCATCAGGTCGTGCTGGGCCAGGAGCGCATCGCTCAGCTCGGCTTGGGCTTTCAACGCGGCGTCACGCTCGACGCGCAGACGCTCGATCTCATCGGACATGGCCTCAGCCTCGGCGTGGAGCTGGACGACCTGCCTGCCGAGCTCCCTGGCATCGGCGAGGTATCTGACGCTCGCGGCATGGAGCTCATTGTTCTCGAGCTCGATGCTCGCGGTGTCGAGCTCGAACTTCTCCTCGATAAAGGCGACCCGCTCATTGCAGTCGGCCTCAAGTCTTTCGTTCCGGTCTCTCGCCTAGACGAGCTTGCGGTTGAATTCGTCGAGCTGGGCCCTGAGCAACGCGTTCTCGGTTCTGAGGTCGCCCGTCTCGCGCAGCAGCTTCTCCCGCCACGTCGCCTCGATTCGCTCGGCGGCCTCATCGAGGACGGACTTCACGTCGTAGATCTCCCTGATTTTCTTCTCGTCTGCCATGGTGCGGCACTCCAATCAACAACGGGCATGGCTCCGCCATGCCATATGGCTGGGAACAATGCACGGCCGCTGTTGATTTGTGTTCGCCCTGCGATCGGTGAGTTCTAAAAGGCGTCTCAAGTCATGCATTCACGCAGGTTTTCGGTTGGAGAAATACCGCACGTTTTCATGGTAACACGTGCCTTAAAGAATGGGCGGCTATATCGATTCGTTGTAAATAGCGTCTACGACGTGTTGGTGGCAGGAGGTGAGGGCGTTAAAGATGTCGAGAATGATTATGGGATTGTTTTAGATGCGGGCATGAAAAAGGGTCGAATCGAAGTGTCTGGCCGGACGCCAATTGTCCGGGAACTGTTTCGGTTCGGCCCTGCTTTATTTTACATCCGCGGCATTTTTTGTAGACGCCTGGCGATTGCCGACCTTCACGACCTCGATGACGGTTTCCCCGTCCTCGGTTCTTGCCAGATTGCGGTAGACATCGCTGCGCGAACGGTCGGATATCATTTGAGCCAGAATCCTCTTCTATTGAAGCGGATTCTGGCTCAGTGGTTTTTAACTCGGTTGTTTGACAGAAGCCCACGTCGATAGTCGGTTTGTGGGCTTAAGGTTTCGGAGGCTCCCAAGCGTTTTCAATCGCGGCGCGGTAGATTGCGGCGTAATTAAGCATCCAGCTGCCATCACCAGCTTTTTGAATATACCCCTTATCCTTCAGAGAGGTATAGGCCCGGGAGATCGTGTTCTTACTCAGGTGGTAGCGCTCCTCAATCCATTTGCTTTTTGCGTAAAAGCCCATGGCTCGTTTGTTTTTGGAAGGATTTCCAAGCTTCCATACTAGGCCGAGGATGAGGCGCTCGGCAGCGACAGTGGTGGCACAACACGCCCAGTCGGGCACCGAAATAAAATTCGCGTTATCCATTTTCCTTCTAATCTCTCGTTGCTCAGTAACATCATCGGAATATTTGTCGGAAATCGACGGTAGCTCGCTCATGTTTACCGCCTAGTCAAGGTGGGCGGTACGACCTTCAAGCTGCTTGAAAAGTTCGTAGAACGAGCTTTCTAACATGTAATTCGAGCGATGGATTTGGATGAGCTTGCCGGACTCGCGCATAAACTTGCGCGCGGTGTTTTCGCTCCAGCCAGTGAGTTCGCGGATATCGTTAACGCGGAGCAACCGATCGCACTGAGCGGCACCAGTGGGGAAAGTCGGTGTGGACGCCTGAGTGCTAATCTGTGGAGTAGCCATGATGAGCTATCCTTTCGATGAGGGCCCTCCCTGTGCTTGTAAGACTTACCAGGTTCATAAGCACTTGGGGGGCCGGTTTTTATGACTACATGCGTAGCCATCTGACAGCTTTAGAATCTATTAAAACTCATTAGATGTCAATCAAATAAAGCGTCTACCTGCGGAAATAGTAGTATAGTACCGTAATATTATTGATGAAACGATGAATGAATAACATGCTATTTCTCGCTTTTCTGTATATAGGCGTTGATGAAGTCTTCGTAGCCTTTAACTGCTTTTATTTCTGATTGTTGAACGAGGCTTGTATACGTTTTGAGCGTGATATTGGGGTCCGCGTGGCCAAGAATACCTTGCACGCTTCTAACGTCCGATCCGTTCGCCAGCATAAAAGTGCTTACACAATGCCTGAGCTGATGCGGGCAGATGCCCTTATATAGTTTTCCGCCAGTCGAATTGTTCGGCTCATAGATTCCAAGATTGCAGCTAACTGCGAAATCGCGAAACCAATGGTTGAAGATGTAGTTTTTCATGTGACAGACAGTAGGGACCCCCTGCTTGACAGCAATATCGCTAATGATGGGAGTGCTGCCAGTCTGGGACAGCCCCAGAGAGGCCAGGAGCTCTTTTTGTATGGCTGACCATGATTGAAGACGTTCGGCCAAGGTTTCTCCAACGGGGATTTTGCGTTGGCTTTCTTGTGACTTGGGTGCCCTCAGTTCATGGTCGTTGGTGTACTGCCTGTCAATTTTCAAGGTTTTATTGGCAGGGTCCCAATCGCGCCATTCGAGGCCCAACATCTCGCCTTTCCGCATACCCGTATACACTAGTACTAGCGTACCAACAGCTTCGGCGGTGAGCTCAATGTGTTGAAGATGTGTGCATAGGGTAGCTACTTGGTCGATTGTCAGTGATTCTCTTTTGTTGCGTGGTCTGCGAACATGAACGGTAGCGCAGGGGTTTCGGTCAATTATTCTTTTTGCGACTGCATTCGACAAAATCTGACGCAGTTTCGCATTGATTCGTACAAGCTCTGATGGTTTGTATTTTCCCGTACGACGAGCTTCGGCATATGTTTCTTCGATTAGATCGGGAGTTAGTCCCTCAATTGTCTGAAACGCACCGAATAGGTCTTCGATATGCCTGCAATCGTACGCTTCTCTTTCATAGCTCGTTGGCGCAAGCTCGGTGTCCCTATTTTCATGAAAGGCCCAGCAGTAGGACGCAAGTAAAGTGGGCTTTTTGGTTTTAGTGATCGTGCCAGAGGAGTTGATTTCAGCCAGCTTGGCCTGCATTGCAGCCTTAGCTTCTGTTTTAGTCTTGCAACGAACTGTATAAGTTGGGGATCGTTTGTAGCGCCCCGTCTTAGGGTCCTTGACTCCAAGGGAAAAATAATAGCGATAGGTGTTAGGTGATCTCTTGTCTTTCCAACACGTGCCTCTTCCGCTAATGAGTGGCTGTTCTGACATCTTTGCGCTCCGTTTCTTTGAATAGTTTTCAACAATTCATTGAGTGCAGTTTAGCTAAAGCTGTTAGTAATATGTTTGTAAAAGCGTAGGCGCAGCTACCGGAGGCAAAAGACACAAACTGCTATGTTTATCTGCGGTTATATGATGTTCAATGATGCTTGATGAATGGTAGGGGGTAGCATTAAATCATATCTCCTAAAGCGGGTGTCGACGGTTCGAATCCGCCCGGGGGCACCAGAGATTTGTCGAGCCCGGTACCACCACGGTGCCGGGCTCTTCTGGTCTAAGGGCCGGATTCGGGCCGTCGACACCGCGTCACCAATTTCCCCGCGGGGGGGTTCGAGTCCGCCCGGGGGACACCAGAGATTTGCCGATCCCGGTACCGCAACGGCGATACGCCTTGCTAGTTTTTGAAAGCTCGTCGTCGGTGCCCTAACGCACTGCCGTTTAGTGCCGATTCTGCCATGCCCGCACTCTTCGCGAAGGTGAGGAGCGTGAATTGATCGGAGAGGGCCAACCACTCTGATAAAATCATCCTCGCTGTCGGCAGTCCTCGTGCCGGGCAGAGCCCTCCATCCGATGGGAGGTGATGCCCATGACCGATTTCACTGAGTCCGTGAAGCTCCTGACCGCTATGGTCTCGCTCCTCACGGCCCTTGTCGGCCTTTCCAAGGCACTCAAGCAGGGTTCGAAGCCCAAAAAGACGATATGAGAAAGCCATTAGGGTCGCCTCCCCCGCGGCGCAGCTTCTTTCCGCGGGCTCGGGGTGCCACAATGGGCTTTGAGTATCGGCCCGTGCGGTAGCCCTTACCGCACTTGCGGGGAGGAGGCTTCCCATGCCCCATGTTACCTCCATCGGCCTGGACGTCCACGCGCGATCGGTCGCCGCGGCGGCGTTCAACCCCTTCACCGGCGAGGTGGTGCACCGCGACTTCGGGACGGACGCCGCCGAGATCGCCGAGTGGGCCCTCGGCTTCGAGGACCCGAGGGCGTGCTACGAGAGCGGCCCCACCGGCTTCCACATGGCGCGCGAGCTGCGCGCGCTCGGCCTCGACTGCGCCGTGGCGGCCGTCTCCAGGATGCAGAGGCCGGCGGCGGACGCGCGCCGCAAGAACGACCGGCGCGACGCCGAGTTCATCGCCCGCATGCTCGCCACCCACAACATCGTGGAGGTCCCGCTGCCCGATGCGGCCGTCGAGGCCGCCCGGGACCTCGACCGCGCCCTCGAGGACGCGGCGGCCGACTACCTCCGGGCCCGCCAGCGCCTCAACATGTTCCTGATCAGGCTGGGCTACGTCTGGGACGAGCGCAACGCCGACGGCACGCGGAAGGGCTCCTGGACGCGCGCCCACTGGAGGTGGATATCCGAGATCAGGCTCGAGGGCCCGCAGCGCGACGTGCTCGAGCACTACGTCACGGCCGCGAGGTGCGCGGAGTCGGACCGCCGGCAGCTCGAGAAGAAGGTCCTCGCCCTCGCCCGGACCGACCGGTGGCGCCCGGCCGTCGAGGCGCTCTCCTGCATCAAGGGGATCGACGCCCTTACCGCCTTCAGGCTCGCCGCCGAGGCCGGCTCCTTCACGAGGTTCCGGACGGCGCCGGCCTTCGCGAGCTGGTGCGGGCTCATCCCGTCGGGGCGCTCGAGCGGCGAGACCGAGCGGCGAGGCGGGATCACCAAGGCGGGCAACCGGCTCGCCAGGACGGCGCTGATAGAGTCGGCGTGGCACTACTCGAGGTGCACGCCCCGCCCGAAGGCCCCGCCGCCCGGCGCGGACGTCCCCGCGGCGATCCGGGCGCGCGCCGGCGACTGCACGGCCAGGCTCTGCCGCCGCCGCGAGGCGCTGGCCGCGGCCGGCAAGAGCGCGTGCAAGGCAAACGCCGCCGTCGCGCGCGAGCTCGCCTGCTGGGTCTGGGAGATCGGCCGCCGGGCCGAGGGGACCCTCGGCTGACGCCGGACAACAAGCCTCCCGCCGGGAGGGCCCGCGTCTCGACGCATCGCCGGCGCGCGTTCACGAGCCTTTTTTTTGGGCAGCCGCGAGGCCGCGCCCGTCAAGAAGACTGGTTTCGGATGAGCGCGCCGGACGGAGAATCGAAATGCGGTGGGGTGAGCGGATATACCGGGCTGACCGCCGGCAGCGCACCCGCAAGAGCCCGCGGATATTAGCTTGCCAGGCAAGCGTCGACTAAACGTGCAGCGTGCGCGGGCTCTCCCGACGGGAAACGAAAAAGCCCGGTTGAAACCGGGCTCGGATGAACGTGCCTATTGACAATGGCTTTCTCATATTAGAAAGGCCACCGTCGCTAAGACGATGACCTAACTTCGTTAAGCAACGGCTCTGCCCAGCTCATCACAACTTGGGCTGCCGTCGGCATCATTTTACCCTCCTGACGAGGAATTCGTCCATATTTCAAAAATCAAATTGTGCCCTCATTGTCATCCTGCTATCGAAGCCTTGATTCTCATTTTCATTGCAACAGCCTCATGACTCAGCGCAACGCGTTGCGCTCGGTGTTCCTATTTTCATGAAAGGCCCAGCGGTAGGACGCAAGCAAATTGGCCTTTTTATCTGCGGTTATATGTTGTTCAATGATGCTTGATGAATGGTAGGGGTAGCATTAAATCATATCTCCTAAAGCGGGTGCCGACGGTTCGAATCCGCCCGGGGGCACCAGAGATTTATCGAGCCCGGTACCGCCATGGTGCCGGGCTCTTCTGGTTTAAAGCCGCGTTCATCCATGGGCGGCAATCCCACATCAAAAGAAAAGCGCCCGCTTGCTGGGGGAGCAAGCGGGCGCTTCTGAGCGAATGTGTTTGCGGTCTAAGCCGCTCGGAGCAACAAGCGATCGACGTTAGTTGCTAGACTCGGAGTCGTCGCTGGAACCGGAGACGGAAACCGTCAGCGTAATCGTGCTGTCGGTGGACTGCTTACCGGTGGGGGAGACGCCCGTAACGGTGGCATTCTCGTTGCCGCTCACGGGGTTGCCGTTCTGATCGCAGAATGCGATGTTGTAGAAACCGGCGTTGTTGAGCGCGGTGACGGCGGCGGAGATGCTCTTGCCGTACAGGTTGCCCGGGACGCTGGCCTTGCCGGACTTCTTGGCGATGACGACGGTGATCGTGGCACCGGGCTTCTGCTTGCCGCTGGGGTTCCAGCTAATTACGGTACCCTCGGTAACCGAGTCGTTTTCCTGGTAGCTCACGTCGACGCCAAAGCCAGCCATGTCGAGAGCGTTGCGCGCCTGGGCCTCGGTCATGTCGGTCAGATCGGGCACCGAGGTGGTGTCCGGGCCGCCAGAGACCTTGTACGAGATGGTCGTGCCCTTCTCGACCTCCTTGCCGGCAGCAGTGCCCTGCTCAAAGACCTGGCCCTCTTCGGCCTCATTGGCTTCCTCCGAAGCGCTGCCCTTCAGGCCCACGCTTGCCAGCGCAGCCTCGGCCTGGTCCTTGGTCAAGCCGACGAGCTGCGGAACCTCAACCTTCTCGGAGGGCTTAGGGCCCTTGGAGATTACCAAGTTCACCCTCGCGCCCTTGGCCTTCTTGGTGTTGCCGTTGGGAGTCTGCTCGGCGACCTTTCCCTCGTCGACATCGTCGTTGTAGCTCTGGTCGACGGTGCCAACCTCAAGGCCGGCTTCCTTGATCAGCTCAATAGCGGTTTCCTGGTCCTTGCCCAGCACGTCGGGCACCGTGACCTGTTCGCCACTGAACATGCCCGTGGCAAAGGCCACCACCACGCCAATCACGGCGACGGCTGCAATTACGGCGGCGATGATCTTGTTCTTGTTGGACTTAGGCTTCTCGACCTCGTAGGAGCCCGTGGAGCCCGAGATAGCGCTACGGGCGGTATTCTGACCGCTCACGCCCGAGACGGGACGAACCATAGTGCGCGTTGAGTCGGAAAGCTCGCGGGTCTTGGTGGCACCCAGGTCGCCGGCGGCACCGATGATGCGCGTGGGCTCCGAGACGTTGACGGCACGGCCGGACAGGTAGCTGTTGAGCACCTGGCGCAGCTCGTCGGCCGTCTGGAAGCGGTTTGCCGGGTCCTTTTCCATGCACTTGAGGATGATGCGCTCAAGGTCGGCATCGACGCCGGAGTTGATCTGGCTCGGCGGGATGGGGAGCTCGTTGACCTGCTTGAGCGCGACCGAGATGGCGTCGTCGCCGTCAAAGGGTACGCGGCCGGTGGCGCACTCGTACATGACGACACCCAGCGAGTAGATATCCGAGGTGGGGCCGAGGTCCTGGCCGCGGGTCTGCTCGGGGCTTACATAGTGGGCGGTGCCCAGCACGTTGTTGTCCTGCGTGAGATGACTGTTCTTGGCGCGTGCGATGCCAAAATCCATGACCTTGATGTTGCCGTCGGGCAGCACCATGATATTTTGCGGCTTAATGTCGCGGTGGATGATCTCGTGCTTGTGTGCGACCGAAAGCGCGGAGCCGATCTGCGAGCCGATCTGCGCGACCTTCTTGGGGTCGAGGGCGCCGTGGCTCTTGATGCCGCTCTTAAGGTCGGTACCGCGCAGGTACTCCATGACGATGTAATAGGTGTCGCCGTCCTTGCCCCAGTCGTAGACGCCCACGATATAGGGGGAGGACAGGCCGGCCGCTGCCTGGGCCTCCTGCTTAAAGCGGGCGGCGAAGGTGGCGTCGCCGGCATACTGCGGCAGCATGATCTTGACGGCAACCGTGCGGTCGAGGACCTGATCCTGTGCACGGAAGACGGTCGCCATACCGCCCGTTCCCACCTTATCCTTGAGGAGGTATCTTCCCCCGAGGACCCTCTGTTCCATTCCTGCTCCTAACATAACTATTCGCTCAACGATGTGTGTAGTACCAAATGTATGGCCGCTGGGGCCGTGTGGCGCGTTGCCGCTAGCTCATCGGCCGCGGCGCGTCCCAAGTATCCGCTTTGATCACGGGCATCACGCTCCCTGTGCGGCGAGCGCCGCGGTCAGGACGATGCCGGCAATCTTGGCCGCCTTGACGTCGTGTTTGTCGTAATCCTCCAGGGCCACCGAGATGGCAACCGTGGGTGAATCGTAAGGTGCAAAGCCAACAAACATAGAGTTGACGTTGGTGCCGCCGATCTCGGCCGAACCGGTCTTGCCGGCAACCTTGACGCCCGGAATCTGGGCATCGGTGCCGGTACCGGACTGGAAGACGGCGAGCATGGCCTGCTTGACCTGGTCGGCCGTGGCAGAGCTGACAGCCTGGCCCAGCGAGCGGGACTGCGTGGTCTTAACCGCGGTTCCGTCCGGGGCGAGTATCTGGGACACAAAGAACGGGTCCATGACCACGCCGCTGTTGGCGATAGCCGCAGCGATCACGCAATTCTGCATAACGGTGGTCTGCGGGCCAGGCGTGTGGTCCATGCCGACGGGCTGGCCGGCGCCTGCCCAAGCGGTCTCCCATTCGGTCATAAGCGACGGGTCGGCCATGATGGAAGCCGCGGTGGTCAGATCCTGGCCGAGCTTTTGACCGTAGCCAAAGGCGTTGGCAAACTGGACGAGCGAGCTGGCGCCGACCTCGTTTGCCACCTGGCCAAAGACGACGTTGGACGACACGGCGAAGGCCTGCTGCAGGCTGATGGTGCCGTAGCTCTCGTTGGCATAGTTGGTGACCGGCGCGTTGCCGATGTCCATGGAGCCGGGCGCCTGGTACGTGCTGGTAAGGCTGGCGGTGCCGGTTTCGAGCGCCGCGGAGAGTGTGACGACCTTAAAGGTCGAGCCCGGGGTGTAGAGCGCGTCCATGGCGCGGTCGTACATGGAGCCGTCCTCGCCGCCGCCCGACTGGAGCAGCGCATCGATGTTGGTGTTGTCGTAGGTGGGCGAGCTCGCGCACGCAAGGACCGCACCGGTGCGCGGATCCATGACCACCACGGCGCCCTTAAAGCCCTTGAGTGCCTGCTCGGCAGCCGTCTGGATGCGCGAGTCGATGGTGAGTTTGGCGGTATTGCCCGGCTGGGTTTGCCCCGCGAGCGACGCGATGGCGTTGTTCCAGCTGGAGTAATCCTTGGAGCCGGTGAGCGTATCGTTCATGACGCTCTCGATGCCGGCGGTGCCGTATTGCTGGCTCACGTAGCCCACCACGTGCGCGGCCATGTTGCCGTTGGGGTAGGAGCGGGCGTAGGTGCCGTCCTCCTGCTGCAGCGACTCGGCTAGTGTCACGCCGTCGGACGTGATGATGGAGCCACGCTGGATGTACTTGGAGCGGGCGATGGTGTGGTTGTTGGTCGGCATGTCCTGGTAATCCTTTGCCTTGATGACCTGGACATAGGTGAGGTTGCCGATAAGGATGGCGAACAGCGCCGTAAAGGCAAACACGGCACGAGTCAGACGGTTGGCAAGTGCCACGCGGCCGAGCACGCCGGACTCCGGCGTGTCGAGCAGGCGACGACGCATGCGTGAACCCGCGGAGTGGTTGCCGTGGCTGTAGGAAGGTGCGCTGGCAAAACGCGTACCGGTCGGGGCAGCGGCGGATGCGACCTGGTCATCGGTGATGGCGGCCATGGTGCCGGTGCCGGTGAGCTCGGCTTCGCGTCCGGTTGCCTCGTCGCCGGCGCGCAGCAGCAGCGCGACGATGATAAAGCTCGCCAGCAGCGAAGAACCGCCCTGGCTCATAAAGGGCAGGGTGACGCCGGTCAGCGGGATTAGGCGGGTTACGCCGCCAACGATTAAGAATGCCTGGAAGCTGATGGCCGCCGTAAGGCCGGTCGCGCTAAAGGCGGCAAGGTCGGACTTGGCGCGGGCTGCCGTGGTGAGGCCGCGCACGGCAAAAAGCATAAACAGGATGAGCACGGCGCCGCCGCCCAAAAGGCCCATTTCCTCGCCGATGGCCGAGAAGATAAAGTCGGACTCGACGACGGGGATGTTGTTTGCCATGCCGTTGCCGATGCCGACGCCAACCAGGCCGCCGTCAGCCAGCGAGTAAAGTGACTGTACGATCTGGTAGCCCTGGCCCTGGGCGTCCTTAAACGGATCGACCCAGACCTGAAAGCGCACCTGCACGTGCGACAGGAACTTGTAGGCGCCCACGGCTCCAACGGCCAGCAGCGCAAGGCCGATGATGACGTACGAAAAGCGTCCCGTGGCAACATAGAGCATCAGCAAAAAGATGGTGTAGAACAGGACGGCCGAGCCTAGGTCGCGTTCGAAGACGACGATGAGCAGGCACACGCCCCACACGGCAAACAGCGGCAGCAGCAGGCGGAAGCGCGGAATCTTGAGGCCCAGGATCTTGCGGTTGGAGATGGAGAGCAGCTCGCGGTTCTCGGCCAGATAGCCTGCCAGGAACAAGACGATGAAGACCTTGGCGAACTCGCCGGGCTGGATGGTGAAGCCCGCGATGCGAATCCACAGCTTGGAGCCCGAGATCGTGGTGCCGATAAAGATCGGCAGCATCAGCAGGATGATGCCGATAACGCCAAAGGTGTACTTGTAGCGCATGACCACGTCGAGGTTCTTAACCAGTGCGAGCGTTCCCACCATGAGCGCCACCGAGACAAACAAGATGATGAGCTGCGAGATGGCGAGGTCGGGGGCCAGGCGCGTCACGAATGTGATGCCGATGCCCGAGAGCACAAAGACGATGGGCAGGATGGCGGGGTCGGCGCCGGGCGCCAGGATGCGCACGGCGATATGCGCCGCGGCGAAGGCGGCGAACAGGCCGATCGGCACGGCGAGCGTCTCAAAGGAAATCGTGGCACCCGCGGTGAGCACGTACATCGCATAGAGCAGGATGACGGGGAACGCCGAGGCGATGAGCAAGAGCAGTTCGGTGTTGCGGCGACTCATAAGCGGCACTCCCTTTCTAATTCTTATCGGAGGCTTCGGCCTCGGCTGACTGTTCGGCGGTTTTCTCGGAATCTGACTCGGAGGTGGATTCCTGATCGGTGTTGTCGCGAATCGTTTGCGCGTCAATCACCTGACGGGTCTGCTCCTCGTCAATCTGATGGCGGTACTTGGAAATGGTGTCCTGCGCATCGTCGACGCTCGTTTGTGGAATGCCTGCCTTCAGGCGGTTTTGCGTGTCTTCGGGCAGGTCGGACAGCTTGATGCTGGTTTCGCTCTCGAGCCAGTGGAGCTCGACTCCGAGCGTCTTGCCGGGCAGGCCGCGCCAGACGGCGACATTGCCGTGGTAGGTTCCCAAGTAATAGGAGCCGGTGACGCCCGTGTATGCCCAGATGCCTGCTACCAGCACAAAGACAAGGGCCAAGACAGTGGCGATGGTGACATTGCGGCGTCGGACGCGTTTTGCCTCGCGCATGACGCCGTCGTCGACCAGGTCGACGACCACCACGGTCACATTGTCGTGGCCGCCGGCGGCGAGCGCCGCGTCCACCAAGTTGTCGACACAGATCTGTGCGCTCGAGGACTGCGTAGTGATGTTCTCGATATCGCTATCGGGAATCATGCTCGAAAGACCGTCGGAGCACAGAATCAGGCGGTCGCCTTCCTCGATGTGCAGGGTAAAGTGGTCGGCATACATGGCGGGATCCGAGCCCAGTGCGCGGGTGATGACCGAGCGGTTGGGGTGGACGCGGGCCTCGTCGGCCGTAATCTCGCCGGCATCCACGAGCTCCTCCACGTAGGAGTGGTCGCGGGTCACGCGGATGAGCGTGCCCTCGTGGAGCAGGTAGGCGCGCGAGTCGCCCACGTGGGCGATGGCGAGCGTGTCGTTTTCGATGTAGGCGCAGGTGGCCGTGCATCCCATGCCGGGTTTGCCCAGGCCGTTGAGGGCGGCCTCGATCACGGCGGCGTTGGCGGCCTCGACGGCTGCGGCCAGGCGCGCGGCGTCGGCGGACTGCGGCGCCGTCTTGGCGATGGTCTCGACGGCGATGGAGGATGCCACCTCGCCGGCGGCGTGTCCTCCCATGCCGTCGCACACGCAAAAGAGCGGCGACTGCACCAGATAGGAGTCCTCATTGTGCGGGCGTACGCATCCGACGTCGGAGCGGGCGCCCCACATAAGCTGCGTGGTGGTGCCGGCGTCGTAGGTCGAGTCGGTCTCGATGCGCTCGTCGGTCAGCGGCTCAAAGCTCATGGTCGAGCCGGGATCTTTGAGCTTTGCCTCCACGGCGGCGACATCGATCTCGGCGGTGTCGCCGGGGGAGACGGTGTCGGCATCGTTGTCCGAATCGGCATCGGAGACGTCCGGAAGGTTGAGGTCTTCGGTTACGCGGTCGGCGGGATCGCCGTCCTGCTGCGGCTCGACAGCCGTCGGCTCGGGCGTCGCAAAGTGCGACGGCGCGGGCGTACTCTGGGGTTGAGCGGAGGACTCGGGAGCTGCGGCGGGCGCGGCAACGGGCTGCTCGACTTCGGCAGGCGTTGCAGATGCGGGTGCCGCCTCGCTTGCCGGGGCGACGGGGAATACCGGCGCGGCAGGCTCGGGGGCGGCAAACACGGCAGCGCTCTCGTTAATCGCCTCGGCGACGGGCTCGGCGAAGTGAGCCGGTGCGGGCGTTGCCTCCGGTTCCGCGGGCTGCTCGGCAGCGTGCGCGCCGATGGGGGCGTCGAGCTGCTCGGTGCCGGCGTCCTCGTCATCGACGAGTGCCGGATATTCTTGAGTTACATGCGAAAGAGGCAGGGAGAACACGGTGTCCTCGGGCTCCACGGTCGCAGGGCGCGCCGGAGCGGCATGAGCCGGCGCAGCTGCGGGGGCAGTCGGCGTCTCGGGCATGGTTGCGGACTTGTTCTCCTCGTCGATCATCGACGGTTCACCTTCATGACCACGTCGCCAATCTGGACCTCATCACCCTCGCGCAGCGTTGCGGGCTCCACCAGCTGACGGCCGTTAACGAGCGTGCCGTTCAGCGAGTTGAGGTCTTCGATGATGAGTGCCGGGCCCTGCAGCGAAAAGCGTGCGTGCGAGGCCGAGACAAACGGTTCGTTGATGCAGATGTCCGAGGACGGCGAGCGGCCCACGATGACGGGGCCGAGCATGTCTACATGGATGCCACGGATGCCGCGCGGACCCTTGTCCACATCGATCGTCCAGATAGCGGAGTCGCGGCGCTGGCCGCGTACGAGTCCCACGCCGGTTTTCATGACGGCGAACAGGAAGATGTAGAGCAGGGCGACCAGGACGATGCGGCCTGCAAAAAGGACGATATCGATGTTCATAAGCGACTATCCCCTAAATTCAAAGGTGCTCAGGCCAAACGTCAGCAGGTCGCCGTTGCGCAGCGGGCAGCGCGTGATGCGGCGGTTGTTGACGAGCGTGCCGTTGGTGGAATTGAGGTCCTCGATCGACCAGTCCGAACCGGTAAAGGTGAGCTGGGCGTGACGGCGCGACACGTTGGGGTCGCGCAGGGCGATGTCCGAAACCGAGCGCTCGCGACCGATGGTCACCTGCGCGGAAGTGATGCTGTGGCTCTCGCCGCTCACGACGTCGACGAGCTGGGCGAGCGGGCGCTGCGGGGCGCGGGTGCTCGCCATGTTGGAGGCAATACCGGCCGCGGCGCCAAGGCCCACGGCGGCGCCGGTCGCGGCGGCCCCGCCCATACCGGCGAGGGCATCACGAGAGACGGTCTGCGGAACGGGGATGGGCGCGGCGGCGGGGTCGGGGACGTTGGGCGCAAAGGGATCGGCCACGGCGAGCGGGTCGGGAGCGGCGGCACGGGGCGCCGGCTGCTGGGGCATGGCAGCGGGGCGCTGTTGCTGCGGAGCGGCGAATTGCTGCTTGCCGGCGCGGGGAGCGCTGGCGGCGCGGCTTGCGGCCGAGTTGTTCTGGCCCAGGCCATTCTGGTAGGCGCGCTCTTCCTCGTACAGACGACCGAGCGTGGGGGCGTCGACGTTCTCGGCAAAGACCGAGAACTTGCCGGCACGCAGCTGCGGGTCGATCATAAAGCGAACGAGGGGCTCGCCGACAAACACATAGCGGCGCTTTTCGGCCTGTGCCTTCACAAACTCGCGGACTTCGCGCGAAAGCTCGGGGTAGAACGGGGCGAGCATGGGATCGTCGTCGGCGGCGATCAGGATGGTATAGAGTGCCGGCGCGGTGTTGACGCCGTTGATCACCAGAGTCTGATCCTCCATGTCGCGAGCAGCCTGCTTGGCAAGCTTCTTAAAGGAGAACGGGGCACGGGTGGCACCGAAGATGCCGGCCACGTGGTCCTCGAAGATGTTCAGGAAGTTCACGAAAGATCACTCTCCGTATAGGTTCTTTGGTATCCGAGCAAATATAGGCATATCCCAACGATTATAGAGGATAGGGTTCCCGCAACCGCCGCCTTGACGACGACCGCGGCCGCAAGACTGGCAATTTCCATATGGTGTGCAAGACAGAGTGCCGCCGCGGAGCCTATTCCGCAGCCGGCGATGGCAGCGATTGCAGTCAGGTTCGAGCCCTGCTCGGCACGCTTGGCATGGGCGTTGAGCAGCAGAGATGTCAGTGCAGCTGTCGCCGCGACGAGCACGACGGCAGCCCAGAAGAGCATGTCTCCCAGTGCCGCGGCAACATTGCCGAGCCCCAGTACGCCTCCGGCGGAAAGCGCAACCGTAGCCAGGCGGCCAAAAAGTGCGCCCATCCCCGTGGCGGCCGCGGCGCTTGCCGGGCCGAGCCAAAAGGCAGCGATGCCGGCGGCGACCCCGGCGGCAAGGAGGGCGTCGCCCGTTAGACAGCCAAGTGCCACCGCGCAGGTGAGCGCGGCGCTCGCGGCGGCCTCGGTACGGCCCCAGGCGATCCACCAACCGGACATGGTGGCGGCAAAGAGCACCGCGACGGGCAGCATCGACAGGATGCCCTGCGCCTGCATGGTGGCGTTAGCCATAAGTACCAAAAAGCCCACGGCCGAGATAGCCGAGCCAATCTGCGGGGCCAGGCCGGCGGCCGCCCCAATCGCGATGGCCGCGGCAATAAGTCCGGGAAGCGCCGCGACGCCAGCCGTCTGCATGATCAAAAAGCTAAAGGCACCACACGTTAGCGCCGAGATGGCGCGCATGGTGTAATCGCGCGCGTGGCTCCAGCGCGTGCCGGCCCAACCAAGCGCGGGGTCGACCTCGATGGTGTCGTCCTCATAGGGCAACGATTCGATATCGTCTGCCGCGTGCTCGTCATCCGACAGCTCGCCCACCATCTGCTCCAGGCTGCGACGGCCCTCGCGCACGCTGCCCAAGCCGGCGAGCAGCTGGTCGCAAAATGCCTCGATGCTGTTAGGGCGGTCTTGCGGCATGGGGGAGAGGGCGCTCATGAGCGCAGCCTCGGCTCCCGGGGGAAAGTGCGGGATGAGCTCGCTGGGATAGGTGGCACCGCCGATGATACGGCCGAGCGAGTCGCCGGGCGTGGCGGCCATAAAGGGAGCGCTGCCGCACAGGCCCTCGTAGATCACACAGGCGAGGGCAAAGACATCGGCGCGCTCGTCAACCGTGCCAGTTTCGATGTCGAGCTGCTCGGGTGGCATGTAGCCGATGGTGCCGCCGCGCGAGCCGCCAAAGCCGCCGGCAGACGACAGCCGCGCCATGCCAAAGTCGGTGAGCTTTACATTGCCCGAGTGGTCGATGAGCACGTTGGCGGGCTTAATATCCAGGTGGAGCACGCCGTTGCTATGGGCGAAGGTGAGCGCCTGGCCCAGCGCGTCGGCAATTGCCGCGGCCTCGTCAAAGGTGAGCGAATGGCCGTCCACGCGATGCAAAAAGTCGGCGAGCGACATGCCGTCGACATATTCCATGACGAGGTAGGCATAGGCGGTATCGTGCGTAAAGTCGATAACCTGCACGATATTGGGATGTTGAAGCATGGCGGCGGTGTGTGCCTCGCGCAGGACATCCATGATGTCGCTGGCGGGCATGCCGGCGCCGTTGATAAGGGGGATGCGCTTAATGGCGACGCGACGGCGCAGGTGCGTGTCGCGGCAAATCTCGATGGAGCCAAAACCGCCGGTCGCAAGCGTCTCGAGCGGCTGGAACCGCTTGAGCAGCTCGCGAGAGCTGGTGCCCTCCAAGGGAACGTCCGGCGAGAACCGGGCGGTATGTTGCGAGAAAAGCGGCATGGCCAACCCTCGTGCGTTTAAAGTTCGTTTGCGAGCGGCGGGCGCGGAGCCGAGCCGTTCGCGGTGGCATAGATGCTGCTAGTGTAGCACGCTCGGGTGCATGGGGAGGAAAACGGGGACGGGGCGACATTCTTCTTGGCCCCGTCTTGAGCCGTCCGGAAAATGCACCCCAGTTCTCAGCCAAATAATGGGATGCGCTTTCCCAATGGGGCATACTGCGGAAACTGCATCCCAGAATATTGGCCCAGAATGGGATGCAGTTTCCGAATCGACGCCCAAAGGGAAACCGCATCCCGCTTTGGAACGCCAAAACGGGATGCGGTTTCCGCTGTCAGTCTAAGTTACGCCTAAGCAGGCGGCCGGAGCTTGGGCCCCGTGCTCGGGTTAGCGCTTCTTCTTGTTCTTCTTCTGCTTGCGCTGCTTGCCCTTGGTCTCCTGGGGCTTGTCGGCCTTGTCGCCCTGCTTGGCCTCGGCGGCGGCCTTTTCTGCCTTCATCTTCTTGCGCTTGGTCTCGATGCGGAGTTTTTTGTTGATGCGGGCCTTGAGGAAGGGGCCGAACTGCTCGGCATCGCCACGGACGAAGGTGTCCTTGGGGATCGTCACGCCCTGGTCGGCGAACATGGCCACAAAGATGCGCTCGCCGTCGA
>ERZ827197.1105-NODE-1105-length-24420-cov-6.611328_pt1 | contig 24420 bp, 28 predicted proteins | sample MGYA00519867_ERZ827197 | MGnify/ENA primary metagenome ERZ827197 (study PRJEB31778, sample SAMEA3449278) | human gut metagenome | biome: human gut; feature: human-associated habitat; material: faeces | place: United Kingdom | collected 2010/2012 ...
ACTGCGGGAATGGCCTATCCGCTCAATGTGTTCGGCTGAGATCGGAAATCAACCCACATAAAGCCAGTCACCATAGCTCGCAGCCGCCCAAGTGTAGCTCTGGCCGCGATCGCCTTCGTTATTGGCCGTGTTACCGTCGGTGCCCGGGACGGCAACGACACCGTCACCCTGGTAGTCGACGATGCCATCAGGCTGCGACGTTCCTACCGAAGGATGCGAGAGTTTCTCAAAGGAATACCCATTTCCCGCATTGTAGGTAACGGCACCCGAAGTGTCTTCGGCATTCGCCGGCAACGGTGATGCCAAGATAGCGGCAAGCGCTGCCACCAAGCCAAGTGTTCCCACTCGTCTCATAAGGCTATAGCCTCCCCTGTCCTTAAGCCCAGTTTTAGCATTCATCATCTCTGTCCACGTTTAATTGCAATCTGGGCACAGCAATAATCAGCATATAAATATACACCTTTATTTTTTCTTACGGGATAGCGGATGCTCGATTGGTCACGAATTCCGCGCGAACCGTCACCAAACTCCACTTTCGCCGCATCCGCGAGTTGTTTTTTGCGCAAATTTTAGGACATCGATAGCCCCAATGGGGAGGAGGCCGGTACTCATTGGAGAGGGCAGCATCTACATTTTCATAACGAAATAGCCCGCGTCTCTCACCGCCGTCTCGAGTGCCTCGCGGTCAATCGGGCGCTTCGAACGCACGCGTGCCGTGTGGTCCGCATACGTCACCGTTGCCCACACGCCATCCAGCGCATTGAGAGCATTGACTACGTTCTGAGCGCACCCGTCGCAGCTCATGCCGCCGATAAGCAGCTCATCGTGGTAGGGATAGTGGGACTCATCGGTATCGGCCACCACAACCTTCTTGGCCTTCTTGCAACTCGCGCCATCACTACAGCAGCTCTTTCCGCGTGTCGATGCGGCAATACGACGCACACCAAAGAACATGCCGAGTGCGATCACGGCAAGCACGATGATATTTGCAGGGCTGATCAAGTCGTCCATGCGATCCCCTTTCTCCAAACTCTTATACCTATACCCCCATGGGGTGTTCCCATCTTACTCCAAACTCGTGTCGGTTCGGTCAATTAGTTTCCCTCTTCAAACTTTTTAGTTGACCAAGGCTTACTTTCGTGTATAAGTTTTCCTAGGCTAACAACTGAGGACCCGAAAGGAGCATCGTGACTCGAACCATTGACATCCCAACATACCAAACGGCTGTCGTACGCAACTGCTCCCCTACGCTCGCAGGTATCAAGCCGGCATCGCTCTTTACCTATCCCGGCGTTTACGCCAACCAAAACGGAAAACCCGGCGCCGCCCATATCGAAGGGCGACGCTCTCGCCTGCTCGCCGTCATAGCCCAATGCAACCGCGAGCTCCAGCCACTCGGGATCCATATGAGCGTTTTGGTCTGGCGCCCCTGCGGAGCGCTCATCTATGTGTACCGCCCTGCGGACCTCATGCGATATCTCTCCGACCCCCGCGCCGCGACGGCGCTTGCCGCCGAAGGTTACGATGTCCACAACCTGCCCGAATCACTGGTGCATCTCGCCGCGCGCATCACGCTGGCAAGCAGCAATGCCGCAGAAAGCGCCTATGACGGCAGCGTCTGCGCACTCGCGCGAAACAGGCACTGCGATACGGGGTGCATGTGCGAGTTCCCCCACGAAATTGGCTATTTTTTGGGCTATCCCTACGAAGATGTCCATCAGTTTATCGTCCAGCACGGCGAAAACTATAAGGTCTTTGGCGCATGGAAGGTATACACAAACGTTGAGCAGGCGCTCACGACCTTCGATTCCTATCGCGCATGCACGCAATACCTTACCTACATCTATCAACAGGGCCGCACCCTGGGACAACTTGTCCAGGCAACCCGATAGAACGTACAAAACGCGGCCGCACGCCGCACAACCGAAAGGACTCAACATGAGCAAAATCGCCGTCGTCTATTGGAGCGGCACGGGCAACACCGAGGCCATGGCAAACTTTGTCGCCGAAGGCGCAAGCGGTGCCGGCGCCGAGGCAGAGGTCATCTCCTGCGCCGACTTCTCCGCAGACAAGACCGCCGACTACGACGCCTTCGCCTTCGGCTGCCCCGCCATGGGCTCCGAGGAACTCGAGTACGATGAGTTCCAGCCGATGTGGGACGAGGTCAAGGAGACTCTCGGCGACAAAAAGGTCGTCCTCTTTGGCTCCTATTCGTGGGCCGAGGGCGAATGGATGGACAACTGGAAGGCCGACGCCGACGAGGCGGGCGTCAACGTCGTCGATTCCGTCATCTGCTACGACGCCCCCGATGATGAGGGTGAAGCGGCCTGCAAGGCCCTGGGAGCGGAGCTGGCCTAACGAAGCCGTCAGAAAGTCGCAAGGCAACTGACAGCCGAGTACCGCACAACAACAGTCGCTCATGCCCAAACAAAAACGGGGACCGGATATTCACATCCGGTCCCCGTTTGTTATATCGACAACCTCGACGCGTTGCTACGAGATATTGCCCAAGAACGCCTTGGTGCGCTCGCTCTTGGGGTGATCGAAGACCTCGCTCGGCGTGCCCTCCTCCACGATAACGCCGCCGTCCATAAAGACAACGCGGTCGGCGACGTCGCGGGCAAAGCCCATCTCGTGCGTCACGACGATCATGGTCATACCGTCGTGCGCCAGGTCGCGCATGACGCCAAGGACGTCGCGGACAAGCTCGGGATCAAGCGCCGACGTGGCCTCATCAAAGAGCATCACATGCGGATTCATCGACAGGGCGCGGGCGATGGCAACGCGCTGCTGCTGGCCGCCCGAGAGTTGGCTCGGCATAAAGTCGATACGCTCGGCAAGACCGACCTTGGTCAGCTCCTCGACGGCAATCTTCTCGGCCTCTTCCTTGCTGCGCTTGAGTACCTTCTGCTGCGCGAGCATGACGTTCTTTTTGACTGACAGGTGCGGGAACAAATTGAACTGCTGGAACACCATACCCAGATGCGTACGTACCTTGTTAAGGTCGACGCCCTTGGCGCACACGTCCACGCCCTCAACGACAATCGAGCCGCTCGTGGGATGCTCCAGACGATTGATGCAGCGAAGCATCGTCGACTTGCCCGAGCCCGAAGGACCCAGGACTACGACGACCTCGCCCTTGTGCACATCCAGATCGATATCGCGCAGGACCACGTTATCGCCAAAGGCCTTCTGGAGGTTCTTGATGCTGACGACGACCTCGTTCGAGTTATTGGTTTCGCTCATGATAGGACCTCCTTACAGACCGGCGATGTAATCGGCAGGCGTCGCGACAACCTGCCCGGCGCTCTTGGTGGGACGCTTCTTTTTGGTTTCGGCCGTACCCAGCAGTCTCGCCTCAAGACCGCTCACCAAGCGCGCAAGCGGCAGGGTGATGACCAGATAGAACAGGGCGGCAACCACGTACGGTGTAATGGAGCCCGTCGTGGCCACGATGGTACGGGCGTTCATGACGATCTCGACCACACCCACGGCGGCAAGCAGCGACGTATCCTTGTAAAGCAAGATAAACTCGCTGGTCAGCGTAGGCAAAACATTGCGGAACGTCTGCGGAATCATAACGTAGAGCAGCGTCTGGAAGGCATTCATGCCCAGAGAGCGAGCAGCCTCGTTTTGGCCCTTGGGGATCGATTGAATACCGGCACGGAAGATCTCGCACAGGTACGCAGACGAGTTCATGGCCATGACGATGACGCCCAAGACATAGTCGTCCACCTTGACGCCGGCCAACGGCAGACCGAAGAACGCGATATAGATCTGCAGGAACGCCGGCGTACCGCGAATGATATTCACATAGATGCCGGCAAGACAGCGCAGGATGCGCGACTTGGAGATGCGCATGAGCGACAAGGCAAAGCCAAAGGGGATTGCCAGCGGAAACGCCACGAGCACGATCGAGAGCGACATGAGGAAGCCCTTAAAGACGATCGGCAGGCTTTGGACCAAAATGACCGGGTTTAAGAACAGGCGCAGAAACATATTGGAGTTCCAGGCCTCGACCCACGGCTGTTCCTTAAGGTCGGCCAGGAAGTTATCGAATGCCGTCACGCCCTTAATCTCGACGGGAGGAATCTTGGAAATCTTCTTGGTCGAACCGTCGGCGAGCGTATAGGTGCCGCTAAAGGCCTCATCGCCGCCCTCGACGGGAAACGTCACACCGTAAACCTCGACACGGAAAAAACCGCCGGCAGGCGCCGTCTCGCCAAAGTCAATCTTGAGCGTCTGGCCGTCAGCCTTGCACGTGGGCTTCATGGGCGTACGATCCATGAGGTCCTCGCCCGAGAGCATCGTCAATCGCGTGTCATCGGTACCAAACGTCGTGCCGTCGACAAACGTCAAAGAAAGACCGCTCAGCTCCTCGTCGGCATCGGCCTGAACTTCCCAAGTGATGCGCGTCTCGGTGCCACCGACCACGTCGCTACCCGAACCGGTGTTGGGTCGGGCGGTGATCTTTGCGGTCTCAAGCGCCTGGGCAGTCGAGGGCACGCAGGCCCCCGCGCATACCAAGGCGAGCGCCACAGCCAGGGCGCAGGCCAGCTTTTGGAGCATCGAGGGCAGTGGATAGCTCTGGCCCGTAGCTCCTTGGTTCAATCGAGACAAGGTGGCTCCTAACGTTTAAGTTGCCGACATAACGGGGCGGGATGACGCCCATTCAAGAAGCGCAAAGGCCCTCTCCGCCAAAACGGAAAGGGCCCGCGCGCAATCAAGTAGCTATTTTACTTGATGTTGTACTTAGCCATGAGGGCGTCAACGGTACCGTCATCAGTCAGGTCCTTGATGGCCTGGTTGATGTCGTCCTTGAGCTTGGTGTTGCCCTGGTTGATGGCGATGGCGTACTCCTCGCCGGTGCTGATCTGCTTGATGGTCTGGCAGGTGTTGAACTGCTCGGCGGTCAGCTGGCTGGCAACGGAGCGGTTGGTGACTACGGCGTCGCCCTTATCGGACTGCAGGGCGCTGAAGCACTCGGTAGCGTCCTTGTAGGGGACGATCTTGGCCTTGGGGAAGTTCTCCTGGGCAAAGGCCTCGGCGGTCGAGCCAGACTGGACGATGATGGTAGCGTCAGCGTTGTTGAGCTTCTCGCTGTAGTTGTCGGCCGTGATGTCGGTGTTATCGACCTTGGTCACGATAGCCTGATCGTCCATGTAATAGGAATCAGAGAAAGTGACTTCCTTCTCACGCTCGGGCGTGTCGGTGATAGCCGCGATGGAAACGTCATACTTGGCGCCCGAAGCGACGCCCGGAACCAGCGTGTCAAAGTCATTGTTGACATACTCGACATCCAGGCCCAGCTTGTCGCCGATAGCCTTGATGAGCTCAAGGTCAAAGCCCTGATAATCGCCGTTGTCATCCTTGTACTCAAACGGAGCGTACTCGGCAGAGGTGCCGACGGTCAGTGTACCGTCCTTGACGAGCGCGTACTCCTTGGAGCCGTCGACCTTCTCGACCTTAGCGTCGTCAGAGCTGCTGGAACCGGCATCAGAACCAGAGGTGGCGTTGGACGAGCCGCAGCCCGTCAGTGCGAGGGCGAGCGCCATGGCGCCTGTGGCGGCAAATGCGCCAAGCTTCTTAAGCTTCATAATCAGTCTCCTTCCGGTGACCTCGTTTGATTCAGAGGTCTGCAAAAACTGTTGGCTATTATGCACCCGGAATTACGAATCTGCAATGAGAAAACTGATTGAAACAAACCCATAACGTGAATGGAACACTCCACTTTGTAACAGTTATTACTGCTGCAATGACCTTAATAGTCTAATTTCAGCTGCATAACCTGCAAGTTCGTTCGGAGTCTCCAAAATAAACGGCAGCGAACGCAAACGGCCATTCGATACAATATTCTGCATAACCTGCATACCGCCACCAAATTCCTCGCTGCCAAGGTATCCTTTGCCGATGCACTCGTGACGATCTTTATGGGCGCCACAAGGGTTCTTCGAATCGTTGATGTGTACGGCATGCAAGCGATCGATACCCACCACGCGGTCGAACTCGTCGAGTACGTCGTCCAGATCATGGATGATGTCGTAGCCGGCATCGCTCACATGGCAGGTGTCCAAACAAACGCCCAGCTTATCGGACAGCTCTGGGCGCTTGGCGGCAACGCCCTCGATAATGCACGCCAGTTCTTCAAAGCTACGGCCCACCTCGGTGCCCTTTCCTGCCATGGTCTCGAGTAATACCGTCGTCTGCTGCCCCTCAAACATCACCTGGCACAGCGTGTCGACAATCATCTGAATGCCGACGTCGGAGCCCTGTCCCACATGCGCACCGGGATGGAAGTTGTAGTAGTTGCCGGGCAGTGTTTCCAGACGCTGCAAGTCCTCGGCCATTGCCTCCAAGGCAAACTCGCGCGCCCGCTCCTTAGCGGAGCAGGGGTTATAGGTATACGGGGCATGCGCCACCAGCGGTCCAAAGTCGTTTTGCGCCATAAGCTCGCGCAGAGCCGCCACGTCATCCATGTCAAGGTCTTTTGCCTTGCCACCGCGCGGGTTGCGCGTAAAGAATGCAAAGGTATTGGCGCCAATGGACAACGCCGTCTCCCCCATTGCCCGATAGCCCTTCGTCGTCGAAAGATGACACCCGATCGTCAGCATCTCCAACTCCCTCTTCATCAGTTGCGGAAAAATACGGTCTATTGGTGCCATATTTTGGCGCAAACAGACCGTATTCCACCGCAAGTTATAAAAGGGGCATCAGGGGCACGGTCCGCCGAGCCCCCACGCCCTAAAGTTTCAAGCGAATCGCATCGATGATGTGCGCACAGCGCTGTGTGGCGGCTAGGGACATGATGGGGCTTTCGAGTTTCCCCGCCTGAATGAGCCGCGCCGCATGCGACACCTCACCGTAAAAATCATCGACCTCAAATGGTGCATCGATTTCGAGTATCCGACCGTCGGAATACTTCACATGAGCGAGCTCGGGGCGATGGAGGCGCTCGATTTCCAACGAGCCCCGCTCACAGGCAATCGTTAAGCGGCTTTCATATGTTGCTTCGCCGTCGCACACCATATGAATGGGTATACCGTCGACGCTCATATGGATCTCGTCGGCCCAATCGACGCGGCCGCCCGATACGTCACGCCAGCGAACTTCACGGGAAGAAACCTCGCACGCGCCCGCGAGCAAATCCTCAAACCAACCGACTGCATAGCAGCCCATATCATATAGACAGCCGCCCTGCAACGGATCAAGCAGATAGCCCGAAGGAGGCTCGCCGTAATCGAGCTTTTGTACGCTTTCAATCGAGACAATACGGCCAAGCTCACCCGACGCAAGCAAGTCCTTCACGCGAGTGCGCATCGGGCAAAACCGATTCTTCATCGCCTCCATAAACAGCACGCCGCGCTCGCGAGAGGTGGAAGCAATCGAGAGAGCCTCTTCCTCACTCAAAACGGCCGGCTTTTCGCACAGCACGGCCTTTCCGGCGCGCAGCGCGCGACAGGCCCAACGCGTATGCATGCCATGCGGAAGAGCCAAGTAGATTGCGTCGACATCGGGGTCGGCAATCAGCGCGTCATAAGCCGCATCGCCGTTATCATCGGCCGAGGCATGGCTATGCGCAGCATCGATCGAAAACGCTCGGGAAAATTCCTCGACATGCGCAGGAGTGCGGCCGGCCGCAGCCACCAGCCGTGCCCCGTCGACCTTCTTGAGCGACGATGCAAATCGATGAGAAATGTGCCCAGCGCCCAAAATGCCCCAACGAACCTCACGCGAATCATTACGTAAACCTCGGTCACCCACGATAGCCTCCCATCAGTTGCGGCGAAATAGTTCCTGCTATCGCCCTATTCTGCCGCAAACAGGAACTATTCCATCACAAGATATAAAAGGGTCATGAGGAGCGTGTTTTGCCGAAGGCCTTAAGCACCGCCGTCACGGGACCAGGCTGGAAACGTCGGCGCACATCGTCGAGACACTCGGGAATATCGATGTGCTGTGGGCAGTGCCGCGCGCATTTGCCGCATTTGACGCAATTGCTCACCAACTTGGGCTCGCTTGTGCGCACCGCGCTCGCCGTAAAGTATTGAGACAGCCCCGTAAACCAGCTGTGCGCATAGCTTGCGTTGTAGGCGGCAAAACATCCAGGGATATTGATGCCTTTAGGGCACGGCATGCAATAGCCGCATCCCGTGCAGGGCACGCGATTCGATTTTTCAAACTCATCCAGCACGTGCGCGATCGTGTCGAGCTGGTTGGCAGTCATCGAATTCGGCAACGCGAGGTCTGCCAGTGACGAATTCTCATCCACCTGCGCGGTATCGGTCATACCCGAAAGCAGCATCGTCACCTGAGGATGATTCCACACCCACGAAAGACCCCAGGCGGCAGGAGTGAGCAAATGCGGGTCACGGGCACTATCGAGCACAGCGCGGGCCCGTGGCGGCAGCTTGCCCGCTAAACGCCCGCCCAGCAGCGGCTCCATCACAAACACCGCGAGGCCTCGCTCGGCGGCGGCCATGAGCCCCGCTGTTCCCGCCTGATATCGCTCTCCAGCGTAATTGTACTGGATCTGGCAAAAGTCCCACTCATATGCATCGAGCATTGTCAGAAAGTCCGCTGCGCTGCCGTGGTACGAAAAACCAATCTGGCGAATGCGCCCCGCCGCCTTTTGACACGCGATCCAGTCCTCAATGCCCAACGCCACCACACGTTCCCACTGGGCGGGCGAGGTAATGTTATGCATGAGGTAATAGTCGATATGGTCGGTCCGTAGGCGGCGCAGTTGCTCGTCGAAGAACCGGTCGAAATCCTCCGCGCATTTGCACGAAGCATGCGGCAGCTTGGTTGCGAGCAAAACCTGGTCGCGCAAGCCCAGGCGCTCAAGCGACGCACCCACGCACGCCTCGTTGCCGGGATAGAGATAGGCCGTGTCCAGGTAGTTAATCCCCTGCTCCACCGCGCGGGAGATGATGGCATCGGCCGTCTTCGCATCGGGGTGTCCCGGCGCACCGGGAAACCTCATGCAGCCCAGACCCAGAGCGGATATTCGGTTACCACTTTTGGGGTCAACACGGTATTGCACGGCCCCTCCCTTCGCCATCAGCGCCCCGGCAAGGCGAAACACAATGGTCACGCAGCCGAAACATCGTGGAATCGCAATCGAGAACGTATCGTAACGCAGCAGAAATCGAGCCGTCACGGCACCGCTTTAACATCAGCAAAAAGCCCGATGAAAGGAGCCGGGCATGACCACGCGCATGTCTTTGCGGTCTGCCCTGCAGCGTAGCGTCCAGGCAAACGTTTCTTTTTTATAACAGCCGCCCCGCGCACCCACCAATCACCCTGGCAGCATACAATCCATCAGGCGCCCCTTACGCGGGCGCCTTTTACATGGGGAGATGATTCACATGCAGATCAACAAGGTCGCTTTTATCGGCAAGGGCGGCGTCGGCCTGCTCTACGGCAGCATGATTGCCAAGGCCCTCGGCAATGACGCCGTCGAATACGTTATGGATGACACCCGTTTTGAGCGTCACGCGGGCGATGCGCTCACTGTCAACGGCAAGCCCTGCGATCTCACGTCCGTCCGCGCCAGCGAGGCGACGCCCGCCGATCTGGTCATCCTGACAGTCAAGACCACCGGTCTCGACCAAGCACTCAAGACTATGGAGCGCGTCGTGGGACCCAACACGCTCATCGCCTCGCTATGCAACGGCATTACGAGCGAGCAAAAGATTGCTGAACGCTTTGGCTGGGAGCATACCGTTCTTGGTATCTGCCAGGGCATGGACGCCGTGTTCCTCAACGGCGCGCTCACCTTTACCAATGCGGGCGAGATCCGCTTTGGCGCGGCGGCCGGCACGGACCCCGCGACCGTCGCCGCTATCGACGGGCTCTACACGCGCTGCGGCATCGCCCATACCGTCGAGCGCGACATTGCGCACCGCATGTGGGCCAAACTCATGCTCAACGACGGCATCAACCAAACCTGCATGGCCTACGGCGGGACCTACGGAAGCGCCACGGAGCCGGGCTCCGAGCAGCGTCGCTGCTTTGTTTCCGCCATGCGCGAAACGCTTGCGGTCGCCAACGCCGAGGGCGTTGAGCTGACCGAGGCAGACCTGACGCAAATGGTGCACCTCATCGAGGGAATCGACCCCGCCGGTATGCCCTCGATGGCTCAAGACCGCATCGCAAGGCGCAAAACCGAGGTTGATGAGTTCGCGGTCACCATCTGCCGCCTCGCAGCCAAACACGATATCCAGGCACCGCAAAACGAATGGCTCTATCGACGCATTCGCGATATCGAGAAAAGCTGGTAGCGCCGACGCGCCGCATTCAACAGCCTTAACAGCAAAACCGCCGCAAGGGAACCTCCCCCCTGCGGCGGCCTTCATCTTCGTCTATGACCGGCGGCCGATCTCACAACAGTTAGCGTTGCGACCCCGACACCTCGTCCTCATCGTCGCGGCAAAGAACCACGCCTGCACTTCCCAGCAGCGCGGCCGCGATCAGTGCGCCGACCACGATAGGAGCAGCCCCGCATGTCCCCTGCATGCCCGCGACGAGCGCGGCCGTGGGACCAAGGCAGCCAAGCATCAACGCGACGGCGGCAACGGCGATATCTCGAGCATTCACAAGACCACTTCCTCCAAGAGAAAGACCTTATTTCTCATGAACTAGTGTGCCCCGCACCCATACGCCCAGCGTACCGCCACGGTAAGGGCTCTGTTAACTCGAACGCACATAAAGAACGGGCGGCTTTACGTTGCCTAAAAGCTCAGTAAAGACGCCCGCCCATCATGTGCCAATTTTCCTTATGGCAGATTACCAACCGGTATAGTAGTCGGTAGTTCCGGCGGCGCAGCCGGAGTCATAGACCTTGCACTCGCCCTTGGAACCGGTAAACGTGGAGCCCTGAGCCTTATCGCCCGCGGCAACAACGTAATAGCCGTCGGAATCGCGCCAGAAGCCCTCAGAATCCTGAGTCCATTCGCCCGTGCGATAGTGATAAAGCACATTGCTGCTGTAATAGGTCTCGCGGCGCCCGTTGTAGTTATTGACACCCGCAGAGCGCGTCAGGCCCGATCCGTTCGCGTAGGACGCGGCAGACGCGTAAGGCGGAGTGTAACCGGCGTTGTAGTACGAAGCCTGGGCGGCCTCGGCAGCCTCCGCCTCGGCGGCAGCCTCGAGCGCTTCGCACTTGGCATCCTCAAGCGCAGCGCGCAGCTCATCGAGCTCGGTCGACTTGGCGTCGACCTCCCCCATCGTCAACAGGCTGCCCGCACCGTCGATGCACTCTTGAAGCACGGCACGCTCGTCATCGGTGGCATAGTCACCATACATATTCATAATGATCTGAGCGCGCATCTCAAGGGAATCGCGCTTGGCCTCCATCGAGGCGTTCCACTCCTGCATGGAACCATAACCATCGCCGCGATAGTCAACGGGCTGCACCAGCGTCGCCTCGGACGGCGTAGGTCCAACCGTATCGGATAGTGTTGCCGCGTGGGCATCGGTTGCACCGGCGCCCGCCAAAAGTGCCACGGTCAGAGCGGCGGAAAGGGCGGCGGCTTTCGGTTTTCGTGAATCAATCCTCATGTAGCTGGAAACCTCCGTAGTGCGTTTTTGCTGCGTTTGAGCTGCGTGTGATTCGATCGCGCTGCATAGTACCCCGAGCAAATCGCGACCTGCGGTTTTACTCAAAAGGCGCACGTCAATTGCGTAAAACTCACATCCTCTTAACAGGAGTTTTCCACATCTCGATTGCATAAAGCATGCCAAAAACCCTGTTTTTGCACCCGCTCTATGCAAAAAAGGCGCCTGTGCAACCATTGTTCGCACAGGCGCCTTGAGCAGGCATTTTATGCAGTTATACCTATCGAGTCGCAAGGGGTCCTTGCACAAGTCGCCTTACTCGTCCAGCGCGGCGAAGGCCTGCTTCAGATCCCAAATGATATCCTCGGCGTTCTCGGTACCGATGGAAAGACGGATCGTGGAGGGCGTGATGTTCTGCTCGGCGAGCTCCTCGGCAGAGAGCTGGGAGTGCGTAGTGGTAGCCGGGTGCACGACGAGCGACTTGACGTCGGCCACGTTGGCGAGCAGCGAGAAGACCTGCAGATGGTCGATGAACTTCCAAGCTGCCTCCTGGCCACCCTTAATCTCAAAGGTAAAGATCGAGGCACCGCCGTTGGGGAAGTACTTCTGATAGAGCTCGTGATCGGGGTGCTCAGACAGGCTCGGGTGGTTCACCTTGGCGACATGGCTATCACCAGCCAGGAACTCAACGACCTTCTTGGTGTTCTCGACATGACGGTCAACGCGCAGCGACAGAGTCTCGGTGCCCTGGAGCAGGATCCAAGCGTTGAACGGGCTGATGCAGGCGCCCTCGTCACGCAGCAGGATGGCGCGGACATAGGTTGCGAAGGCGGCGGGACCGGCAGCCTCGGCAAACGAGACGCCATGGTAGGAGGGGTTGGGCTCGGCGATCTGCTCATACTTGCCGCTCGCCTTCCAATCGAAGTTACCGCCGTCGACGATCACACCGCCCAGCGAGGTGCCGTGGCCGCCGATGAACTTGGTTGCGGAGTGGACGACGATGTTGGCACCATGCTCCAGCGGACGGAACAGATACGGGGTGCCGAAGGTGTTGTCGACGACAACCGGTAAACCGTGCTTCTTGGCGATCTCGGAGATGGCGTCGATATTGGGGATGTCAGAATTGGGGTTGCCGAGCGTCTCGAGGTAGATGACCGTGGTGTTGTCCTTGATGGCCCCCTCGACCTCTTCCAGGTTATGAGCGTCGACAAACGTGGTCTCGACGCCAAACTGGGAGAGCGTATGCTCCAGCAGGTTGTAGGAGCCACCGTAGATGGTCTTCTGAGCCACCACGTGGTCACCGGCCTGGGCAAGAGCCTGCAGGGTATAGGTGATGGCAGCAGCACCGGAGGCGACGGCGAGACCTGCCACGCCACCCTCGAGTGCGGCGATACGGTCCTCGAAGACGCCCTGGGTGGAGTTGGTCAGACGGCCGTAGATGTTACCGGCGTCGGCAAGACCAAAGCGGTCGGCGGCGTGCTGGGAGTTGCGGAACACATAGCTCGTGGTCTGGTAGATAGGCACGGCGCGGGAGTCGGATGCAGGATCGGCACTCTCCTGGCCAACGTGAAGCTGCAGGGTATCGAAACCAAAGGTGTGCTCGGGGTTGTTGATGAACTGGCTCATGATGATCTCCTTGATCGAACAAAAGTAAATAAAAAGAGAGAAGTAAGTCGCTGTCTCCTGATCACGCCGACGGGCGCAAACAGGAGCCCGGCATTCGTCTTGGTAAGCAATTCATATGCGGGCCTCCTTTCGCATCCCGGTTCTGTGGTCGGTTTAATTACCTACCGCCTTTGTGTGTTTTGAATAGTACGAGCATTGTTTCGCTCGGTCAATCACTTAAAAGCGCTAACCTGTTATCGGTTTTTTAGATAACTATCGAAAGGACGGGCGCCGATGACCCTCCAGCAGCTTCGCTTTTTGATCGCCGTGGCAGAATCCGGCTCAATTAACGCCGCAGCGCAGCGCCTCTATACCGCACAGTCCAATATCTCCAACGCCGTCAAAAGCCTCGAGCAGGAGCTCCATCTGGAAATCTTTACGCGCTCCAGCCGCGGCGTCACGCTCACCAACGACGGTACCGAGCTTTTAGGCTATGCGCGCCAGGTCGTGGAGCAGGCAGATATGCTCGAGGCCCGCTACGAGGACGGCGGTACACCCCAGGCGCGCCTTGCCATCTCGGCCCAACACTACGCGTTTTCGGTCGAGGCCTTTGTCAACGTCGTCGAGCGCTGCCGCGACAGCAAGTTCGAGTTCATCATGCGCGAGACCACCACCTCGCAAATCATCGACGACGTCCGCGCATTTCGCAGCGATATCGGCATTCTGTATCTGGATGACTTTAACGCCCGCGTCCTGCAGAAGGCCTTCGCCGACGCCCGCGCAAGCTTCCATCCCCTCTTCGACGCGACGGTCCACGTCTTCGTTAGCGAGCGCCATCCACTCGCACGCCGCCCTCAACTGTCCCTTGCCGACCTCACGCCCTATACGCGCTACAGCTTTGAGCAGGGAACCTCAAACTCCTTCTATTACGCCGAGGAACCTTTTAGCTATATCCCCTGCGACCGCAACATTCGAATCTCGGACCGCGGAACGCTCACTAACTTACTTATCACGTCGAACGGTTACACCTTGTCGACCGGTGTCCTCTCCAATGAAATGCAATGGGGTATGGCATCGATCCCGTTAGCAGACGCCCCAACGATGCACGTAGGCTATATCATGCACGACGAGCGCAAGCCCTCTCCCCTCTTGCAGCAATACCTCGACGAGCTCAACCGCATCATCCACGCCAACTAACCGTCGGAAGACGGGGTAGAAATCGTAGATTGCTAGCCCCCGGCGGGCATGGCGCTACAATGGTCACTCACACGAAACGCACCCAACGAAAGGAACCATGTGAAGGTCATCATCTATACCGACGGCTCGGCCCGATCAAATCCGGGACGCGGCGGCTACGGCGCCGTGCTCAAGTACACCAACCCCGCCGGCAAGACCTTCACCTCCGAGCTTTCGCGTGGCTACGCCAAGACTACCAACAACCGCATGGAGCTCATGGCGGTCATCGTGGCGCTCGAGGCACTTAACCGCCCCTGCGAGGTCGAGGTCCATTCCGATTCGCAGTACGTCGTCAACGCCTTCAACAAGCACTGGATCGACGGCTGGAAAAAGCGCGGGTGGAAAACCGCCAACAAGCAGCCCGTCAAGAACCGCGACCTGTGGGAGCGACTGCTTGCCGCAAAGAGCAAGCACAAAGTGGAGTTCATCTGGGTTAAGGGCCACGCCGGCCATGAGCTCAACGAGCGCTGCGACGAGCTTGCCACCACGGCGGCCGACGGCAGCAACCTCGATATCGACGCCGGCTTTAACGAGAGCGACCTATAACGGCGTTTTCGCACGCTATTTCCTGCCCCCTCGCGCTACACTCATCCTGTAAACCGAACGGCACGAGGGGGATACATGCTGCGTATAGCGACCATCGGCACATCCATGATTACCGACGACTTTATCCAGGTCGTCAACGCCAACGACCAAGCCGCGTTTGTGGGCACGCTCTCGCGCGATGCAGATCGTGGCGCCGCCTTCACCGCTGAGCACGGCGGCGAGCGTAACTTCACCGCACTTGACGAGCTTGCGTCCGCCGACGACGTCGACGCCGTCTACATCGGCAGCCCTAACGCGCTTCACTACGAGCAGGCCCTTGCCTGCATCGCCGGTGGCAAGCACGTCATCGTCGAGAAGCCCTTCTGCGCCACCGAAGCGCAGGCGCTGGAAGTCTTCCGCGCTGCCGAGGCAGCAGGTGTCGTGGCCCTCGAGGCCATGCGTCCCCTCCACGATCCCGCCTTCCACGCCATCGAGGACGCCCTGGGTGAGATCGCCCCCATCCGTCGCGCCTCATTGCGCTTTGGCAAATATTCCTCGCGCTACAACGAGATTCTCGCGGGACGCGCCACCAATATCTTCGACTGCAATATGGCATCGGGTTCCCTCATGGATATTGGCATCTACACCGTCGAGCCCATGGTCGAGATTTTCGGCATGCCCTCCGGCCTTACGAGCATGGCTACTCTGCTCGACCCCGCCACGCGACAGCTCACGCACGGCCCCATCGATGGCTGCGGTTCCATCCTCGCCAGCTACGGCGGTGGCCGTATCTCCGTCGAGCTCGCGCACTCCAAAATTACGAATGACCTGCTGCCCTCGCAGATCGAAGGCGAGCACGGCACTATCCAGATCGACCATCTGTCCACGCCCCGCAACGTCCGCATCGACTATCGCGGCGACGTCGTACGCGGCTCGGCGACCGAGGCACCGCGCGAACAGGGCGACAACGGCCGCGTGCTCGACCTTCCCAAATCGAGCAACACCATGGAATACGAACTCACAGACTTTATCACCGCCATCGGCGGTATCTATAACGTTAAGGAAGAGATTTGGGAGACCCCGGCGGGACGCCACGAGCTCGGACACTACCGCGATGTCACGCTCGTCTCACTGCGCATCATGGATGCCGTACGCCAGCAGGCCGGCATTACCTTCCCGGCCGACGCAGACAAGCAGGCCTAGCGATGAGCTTCTTCGATACGTTCTTCTCCAGCGTCGCCGGCGGCAGCCGCGAACTCCAAAAGCTCTCTGGCGTCGAGCTCGAGCTGCGCCGCAGGCTCACCGTGCTCGAAAGCGACGAGGCCACTCAAGACGCCCCGCAGCGCTATTTCCTGCGGTGGGAGGGGCAAGTCCAGGGCGTCGGTTTCCGCTTCACCAACACCAACCTCGCACAGGCGCGCTCCCTCACCGGCTGGGTGCGCAATATGGAAGACGGCTCGGTTGAGATGGAGCTACAGGGCACGCCGGCAAACATCGTGTCTCTGCTCGAGGCGCTTCATGCCTCCTATGAGCGCATGGGGACACGTTTTCGCCTTGTAGACGCTCAAGCTCGCACCCCGCTTGCCAACGAGGATGGTTTTAGCCCTCGCTATTAGTATTGTGTTCTAAATAAGGTATCATTTGCTTCATGCCGTTTACAGAAAAGAGGCGAGGCGCATGGCGGTGCAAAGAAGGAATACCAGGCAGCGAAAGCTGGTTCTTGACGCTGTGCGCCAAAGCTATAACCATCCCACCGCCGACGAAATCTACAATGTCGTACGCGAACAGGATGACAAGATCAGCCGCGGCACGGTCTACCGCAACCTCAATCTCTTAGCCGACGCCGGCGAGATTCTCTCTATTAAGACGCCGGGCGGCAGCCGCTTCGATCGCACCATCGAGCCGCACGCACATATCATCTGCACCTCGTGCAGCCGCGTCATCGACGTGCCGCTCCCCTTCGATGCCCAGCTCGACGCCAGGGCATCCGAACAAATCGGATGGAGCGTCAGCTCGCACTACACCATCTTTGAGGGACTCTGCCCCGACTGCCGGTAGCCTTTGGGGCATGCCTGCAAATCTACTTTCCCATCCGTTACAGCAAACAGTACATTTCTAGGCATGTCCCGAAAACCTACTCGGAGAGCAGGCGGCGCAGTTCTTCTTCGACCGTGTGCACGTAACGGACGCGATCGTTGATACCGCGCATGGTGGGGTTGCAGCTCTCCATCAGATAGGGATGGCCCACGACGTTGAGCATGTCGCGATCGTTCTCATTGTCGCCAAATGCCATCATCTCATCGGGCGAAATCCCCAGGACACGACCGTAATCGGCAAGCGCGGAGCCCTTGCCCGAACCGAAACCGATAAGGTCCGTCCATGCGGTTCCAGACGTCATCACATCGACACGGTCGCCAAAGAGGCGCTCGAAATACTCCCGGGCCGCCGGATAATCCACCTCGGGCGTCTGGAAGCCAATCTTAATGACATCCTCGTCGATGTCCTCGGGACGGTCGACCACCGCCACATCGCAGTGGACCACATAGCGCAAATGGTCGACGAACGCATCGTTGCCGCTCATGGTGTAGATGTGCCCCTCACACGAAAGGGTCATGTCGGTATGGGGATACGCAACCACGGTATTCGCAATAACCATAGCAAGGCTACGCTCCATGGAACGCTTGACGACGGCACGCCCCTCGCTCATCACCAGGGTTCCGTTTTCGCATACATAGGCGAGCTCATCGGCCACCGGGGCAAACAGGTAGCGCAAGCTCGCATATTGACGGCCACTCGCCGGCATAAACACGATACCACGACGATGCAGCTCATCGATAAGCTCAAAGGCCTCGGAACGCAGCTCGCGCTCCCCCGGATGCAGCAACGTGCCGTCCAAATCGCATGCAATCAGTTTGATTCCCTCAAGACCCATATGCTTCCCCCAAAGCCTCATATCAACAGCAAGACGGACCTTGATCGGTCGCCCCTCAAAGCCCGTCTTGCGCATACGCGCGCTTAGCCGCGCGCCTTTTTTACGATGGTAAAGTCGGGAGCCATGCTCACGACGACCTCCGCCGCACTCGACGCAAAGCGCCGGTCCGCATCGAGTTCGCGGGTAACCAGCGAGAGCCGAACACCCTCGACACCCCGGAGCATGCGGCCCAAAACAGGCTGCACCGGCGTATACATGCGCACAGTATGCTCGTCCGAGTCGCCCCGGAAGAGCGGCGCATGCATGTTGCCGATCTCCCAGCACGAATGCGCGAGCGCAATCGGGTCCATGCGGTCAACTTCGACCAAATAAACCTCGGCGCTGCGCAAGCGCACGACAACCGCCACGGGCACCATGCCCGAACGGTCAATGGCGAGCACGTCGCCGTCGGCAAGACGACCGCCGTCGGCAGTATCCAGCCGAACATCGACCGTGCGCCCCAGCTCCGTCACGCCCGCAAACGCGCATACATCAGCCTGGTCCCAATCGAGCAGCAGATCGTCAACTTCAAAGACGCCGCCCAGCTTCCGGCGAAGCAGGAGTTCATAGGACGGATCGTTGAGATTTCCCAAGCATGTCGTCGAAACCAAGCGCTCAGACATACTCTAACCCTCGACCTCAACAAGCTCGATATCAAAGTTGAGGTCCTTGCCGGCCAGCTCGTGGTTGGCGTCGAGCGTCACAGCCTCGGGCGTTACGTCGATGACCACGGCGGGAACGGGCATGCCGCTCGGCGTGGACAGGAAGAGCTTCATGCCCTTCTCGATCTGCTCGATGTTGGGAACCTGTTCGGCCGGGAAGGTAATAACCATCTCGGGATTGTGCTCGCCGTAGGCATCGGCAGCCGGGATGTGCACGGTCTTCTTCTCGCCCACCTGCATGTCGACAACAGCGGCGTCGAAGCCCTTGATCATCTGACCGGCGCCGCAGGTGAACTCCAGCGGCTCGCCGCGATCGTAGGAGCTATCGAACTGCGTGCCGTCATCGAGCGTGCCGCGATAATGGGTCTTGACCTTCTTGCCCTGGTTGGACATGGTAACCTCCGTGATAAGGGCGGCGCACAACGCGGGCCGCCGTGAACATATGGCGCTAACTATACCCTAGTCATACAATTCAATGATAGTTTGCAAAGAAACGCTGCAACCGGAGGAACCATGGCATATCCCGTATTTGACCTACACTGCGACACCGCCGACCGAATCGGCTGGGCCACGCTCGATCTCGACCTGCGCTTTACCGCCGGCACCGACGGTTATTTCCCCGGCGACGAAACGCATCCGCAAGATTTCGACCTCATCGAGGGCAACGCCTGCGCCATCTCGCTCGCAAAGATCGGCAACACGCCGTGGGCACAGTGCTTCGCCACGTTTGTCCCCGATGAGATTCCCACCGCCCACGCCGCGCGCTTCCAGGCGCAGATCATGGCGCATATGAGCGGCCAGGCCATGCTCAACCACGACCGCATGGTCAACGTACGCAGCGCGGCAGACATTCGCCCCGCGCTCAAAGACGGCAAGGTCGCCTGCATCCACACCATCGAAAACGCCACGTTCTTTGCCGAGGACCCCGCGCTGATCGAGGTGCTTAAGAGCCTGGGCGTACTCATGTCATCGCTCAGCTGGAATGCGCAGGGACCGCTCGCGAGCGGACACGATACCCACGCCGGCCTCACCGCCGCCGGCATCGAGGCACTTACGCAGATGGAGCACGCCGGCATGGTACTTGACGTCTCCCACCTCAACGATGAGTGCTTTGACGAGGTTGTCGCCCACGCCACACGTCCCTTCGTCGCCAGCCACTCCAACTCCCGTGCGGTTTGCGGCGTCAAACGCAACCTTACCGACGACCAGTTCCGCACCATTCGCGACATGGGCGGTATCGTCGGCCTCAACTACTGCAGCGAGTTCCTTTCCAACGACGCAACCGACAAGACCGCCGCAGACGTCACCTTCGACCAGCTGGCGGCACATATCGAGCACTGGCTCGACCTGGGCGGCGAGGACGTCATCGCGCTCGGCGGCGACTGGGACGGTGCCACGGTGCCCGCCTTCCTCTCCGATGCCAGCAAGATGCCCGAGTTCCAGAACATGCTCTCCAAGCACTTTGGCAAGACCGTGATGCAGAAGCTCTGCAGCGACAACGCGCTTGCCTTCTTTGAGCGTTATTAATTTCACATCCCTTGAGCGGGCCGGCATGCCGAACGGTCGACATGCCGGCCCGTCCCCAATCTGAAGGACCGCTTTTGACGCAGCAGTTTACGATTTCCGCATCCCGACCGGATGGGACGCCCATCCCCGTCATCGTTACCAAAAAGCGCGTCAAGAACTTCAACCTACGCGTCACATCGAACGGTGAGGTCCACGCCAGTGCACCGCTCGGCGCCAGCCGCGAGCGTATCGAAGCGTTTGTGAAGCGCAACAGCGCCTGGATTATCAGCCGACTTGCCCAGCGCGAGCAACGTCAGACGACGGCGCGAGAGCCGCTCAGTCCCTCGTCCATCATTGCGCTTTGGGGCAAACCCATCACCGTTCAGGATGCACTCGACCACAACTTTGAGCCACCCGCACCGCGGCCCAAGCAGGCTACCTTCGCAAGTTTTATGGGTACCGACGAGCCAAGTGGGTGCACGCAGGCAAAGCAGCGCACAGCCCTCGACGGCCTAACGCCCAAAGAACTCCAGATCCACATCGACCAGCTCTATACGTCCGAAGTCATATCGGCGCTGCGCGATATGGTGCACGCATACGAAATCGCAATGGGTGTCGCCGTTTCCCGCGTTTCCGTACGCAGCATGAAAACGCGTTGGGGCTCCTGCACGCCCAAATCCGGCGCCGTTCGCATCGCACGAGAACTTGCCGCCTACCCCGTCGAATGTCTCGACATGGTTGTCGCCCACGAGCTCGTCCACTTGCTCGAGCCAAGCCACAATCAGCGGTTTCACGCCCTGCTCGACACGTACTGCCCCAACAATAGAGCACTGTCCCAGCGGCTCAAGCAGCCACCCATAGAGACGTATTAGAACCGGTTAGCGCACGCGCTCGATCTCGACACCGCAGCTTGCCAGGGGAAGACCGACGGGCGCCCAAGGCTTATCGAGCTTAACACGCACGCCAAGCAGCAAGGGGTAACGACGTAGCAGCATCTGGGCCACACCCTCGGCCGCAGCCTCGATAAGCTTAAACGTATGCTCACGCAGATAGCCATCGACATCGTGGCACACCGAGCCGTAGTCAATCGAGGCGTCCAGGTTATCGTGCTCCCCCGCTGCACGCAGGTCGGCATAGAGCACCAGGGACACGATGAACTTCTGGCCCAGCGTGTTCTCTTCGGGATACACACCATGATTGGCAAAGACCTCGAGACCGTCGATAGTAATGCGATCGGCATGGCGAAGATCGTCATAGCTCACGTGGGGCACCGCCGTTGCGGTGGATATTTCGCCCCTTCCACGGCGGGCGAGCTCGGCGCCTTCAGTCTTGGTTGCATTCTCGGGCAGTTTCTTGTTGCTCATCGCGATCGTCTCCTTCGTTTAGAACCCCGGCCGCGCAAACTAACTACACGCGAATCGACAGGTTCTTTTTATCATCGCTCCAGTTGCAAGCATTGCGCGCGGGGCATGCAAAGCAGGCGCGCGACGCTTTATCGGCCGCATAGAGCAGACGCTCAAGCGGTTGGCTGTTCACGCGCAGCTTTCGATGGCCCAGAATGGCCGTCTTAATGGCTGCGGCATCGGCCGGCTCAAACGCCACATCATCGGGCATGCCGCCGAGAATCGCATCAGCGACGCGTTCGCTTGCAACATCATGGGATATACCCGATTCATACTGTTCATCTTTGCCGATATCGTGAAGAAGTGCCGTGGCGTAGATGACCTCGCGGTCAAATTCGAGCTGTTCCTCGAGATTCTTGATCCACATAATGCGAGCGACATCGAGCAGATGGTCAATACCGTGGCGGCAGAAGATGCGCCCCGATTCCAACTGCGCAATGTTGCCCAGGTGCCGCCGAAACAGCCCGTTGGCACAAATGTAATCAATGCGAGGCATAGCACCAAAGGGGGCCAGGCCCGAAGCCATGAAGCCGCGACGCGACGTCCCCTCATCGGTCTTCGATGTAAAGTCGTTGACGACCCTCATGCTAATGGCCCAGCATCCTAAAGAACCGCTCCTCGAGCGCGGGATCGGTCTCAAAGACGCCGCGGCGAGCGAGCGTCACGGTCTTGGTGCCGGGCTTTTGCACGCCGCGCATGGTCATGCACATATGCTCAGCTTCCATGAGCACAATCGCTCCCTGGGGAGCGAGATACTCCATGAGGGCATCGGCAACTTGTGCGCACAACTGCTCCTGCAGCTGCAGACGACGGGCGTAGACCTCTACCGTGCGGGCAAGCTTAGAAAGCCCTGCGACACGGCCGTTGGGGATATAGCCAATGGCAGCCTTGCCGTAAAACGGCAGCATATGGTGTTCGCAGAGCGAGTACAGCTCGATGTCCTTCACGAGCACCATCTGTTTGTACTCTTCGCGGAACGTCGCGGAGCGGATGATTTCGAGCGGATTCTCTTCGTATCCCTTCGTCAGGAACGACATCGCCTTGGCGACGCGTTCGGGGGTTTTCAGAAGTCCTTCGCGCGTGGGATCCTCTCCCAGCAGCCGCAGGATTTCGGTGTAATGGAGCTTCAGCGCCTCGATGGTCCGGGCGTCGAAACGTTCCTCTTTGTTGTAAGTTCTCTCTTCCATTGGAGGGCAAAGATAGATAAAGTAGCGTGCAAAAGCAAGCGTGCATTTTTCCGGATCGCGCCCGTGTGCCGTAAAGAGACCCTATTTCCCGGCGGAATGCAAATAGGCCGCGAGTTTGCGTACGGCGCGGGCGCGGTGCGAAACCTCGTTTTTCTCTTCGGTGGACATCTGGGCGAAGGTCTTGTCGTATCCGTCGGGTATGAACAGCGGATCGTACCCGAAGCCTTCGTGCCCCTCTTCGCGGTCGATGATGCGCCCTTCGACCACACCTTCGAAAAGGTGTTCTTCGCCGTTGAGGATCAGCGAAATGACCGTTCGGAACTGCGCCCGGCGGTCGGTCGCTCCTTCGAGGTTTTTCAGCAGCAGGCGGTTGTTGGCCGCGAAATCGTGTCCGTCGGTGGCGTAACGGGCCGAATGCACGCCCGGAGCGCCTCCCAGCGCCTTCACTTCGAGTCCAGTATCGTCGGCGAAGCAGTCCAGCCCCGTGCGGTCGTTGAGGTAATGCGCCTTCTGCGAAGCGTTGCCTTCGAGGGTCTGCTGCTCTTCGGGAATCTCCTCCGTGACGCCGCATTCGCGCGGCGTCACGAGCGTGAATCCGTCGCCCAGAACGGCCTGCACCTCCTTGAGCTTGTGTGCGTTGTTGGTTGCAAAGATGATCTTCATATCGGTTTTTCTAACTGATTTTTCCGGAAGTCGTCACGCCGTAGCGCAGGGCGAAGAGCCGCTCCAGTTCCTGCCCGGCGCGGGCATATTCGCCGCGCCGGTATTCGGCGGCGATGCGGCCGCCGTCCGTGAGGCGGATGTCGTCGCAGACGGGTTCGAGCGCCGGAAGCAGACGCGACGCGACGAGCACCGTGGCTCCTTCGGCCTGCCGCCGCAGGATGAGCCGCTGGGCGGCTTCGAGGCTCTCCGCGTCGAGGCCGTCGAACGGTTCGTCGAGCAGCAGGACGGGTTTGCGGTGCATGAGCGTCGCCGCGAGGGCCGTCTTCCGCTGTACGGCGGCCGGCAGCGCGGTCAACTGCCGGTCGGGAGGAAGCCCCAACAGCCGGATGCAGGTTTCGGGGTCGGAACCCGGATGGCGGCGGGCCGTGAGGTCGAGCAGGTCGCGGACCGTCAGGCCGTCGAAGAAGCGTATCCTGCGCTCCAGATAGGCGGTCTCGCTCCGCCGCAGGGGACGTCCGAAGCGGGTGACGCCGCCCGCGTCCGGGCGGACGAGCCCGAAAAGGGCGTCGAACAGCGCCGTCCACACCGCGTCGTCCGTGCCGGAAAACCCGTGCACGGCCCCTTCGGCCAGGTGCATGGTCACGCCGTCGGACAGCGTGCGGCCGTCGCGGCGGACGGAGAGCGAGTCAATCGTAATCATAGAGGTAGCGGTCGAGGTTTCTTTCGGCCCGCACGGCGTAGCTCACCGTGAGGCAGAGCGTCACGGGGAGGAACACCGGGACGAGGAATCCGGCGAATCCCAGCCGGGTGGCCGCGGAGAGCGGCGTCTCGGGGATAGCCGGATCGTAACGGGCGTATTTGGCCAGTACGGCATAGGCCAGCAGCAGGGCGGCGAACGGCAGCCAGAGCGCCGCCAGCCAGGCGGTCCGGGGATGGAGCGCGGCGGTCAGCGCGGCCGTCGGGAGCGCGGCGAGGAAGTAGTTGCGCCATGCCGTGCCGATTTTGCGCACCAGCAGCCGCGCGCCGCTGCATTCGCAGAGCAGCAGGAGCGGCAGCGGTTCGTTGCGGGCGTACAGTCCGGCGCAGAGCAGCGCCGCGGCCGC
>ERZ827197.1113-NODE-1113-length-24205-cov-3.396522_pt1 | contig 24205 bp, 22 predicted proteins | sample MGYA00519867_ERZ827197 | MGnify/ENA primary metagenome ERZ827197 (study PRJEB31778, sample SAMEA3449278) | human gut metagenome | biome: human gut; feature: human-associated habitat; material: faeces | place: United Kingdom | collected 2010/2012 ...
CCTGTTGGTTCGACTGTCATGCAGTCGAACGATTTTCTACATAGTTCATTCTCTGTGACATCTACCGGGAAGTAACCGCGACCCTCGATTGGGACGACTTCTCTTCATACCTCCCTGTTCTCACCGAAGAATTTTCAGCGTGTAGATGCAGCGTTTATAGGAGGGGGGGGGAGGCCCCCCCCCAAAAAAAATATTATTTTTCTCGAACCGGACGTACAGGATAGCCTGCGGCCCTGTAAATATACATTTCTGGGTCGACAGCAGTGTTCCACATTATTGTAGCATAGGTTCCGTTACACTCTAATCCTGTACCAAGGCGAATTCTTGCACTGAGAGCTGTATAATACGCCGCCCCAGTCCCATACAGGCTTACTATGCTGCCATACGTGCCTTGTGGGGTGATATAACTCGCTAGCGGAAAGTATAATGTACCGCCTGAGGAGTCGAAACTCCCCTCGCCTTTCATCTTGTTACAATAAAATACCCATCCATAATTACTCTCAACGGCTTTATAGTCTTTCATAGGCGAATTCAGGTTTTTGCCGAAATCCCTGTAGGTCGTCCCCTTCTTACCCCCAAGTGTAAAACCCTGAAAGGCATCAAGAGGTGGCACATGGTATCCGACGGGCGAAGGATCGTAAACAGTCTTGACCACCTCTTGGTCGTCGGTTGAATCTGTCGCTCTGTTAGTACTCCACAAGTTGCTTCCAGAGCCACTGAGCCATTCGGAGCATGGATCACTAGCCTTCCAAAAGATATGCGGCAGGGAGGTAGCCTTCCCGATATCCGCTTTGCCGTCGCGATTCCAAGGCACATAGGAGGACTCTCCGCTGAGAGTCTTTTGCACTACCTTACTACTACCTTGCATAACTGCTCCCGGCATCGGGTCTTTACGTCCCCACTGGTAAAAAGTATAATTGCTGCTTCCAGAGGTGATGATATGTTCTGACTGCTGGACTGCCATGACCTGGGTGGCGCCCGTTCCAGTCTGCGTGAAGCGCACCTTGACGCTGCGGGCGGGATGATAAGTGCGTCCTGCATCACACCAGCCGAGAGTGGCTCCCATGAAAGTATATTGTCCTCCCTTCTGATTGGTCACAACCTTGTCGCGCGGCGTCTTCTCAAAAGCATAATTCCCTTTGGTCGGCTCAAGCCCCGGCACGTAATCCGTAACCCAGATATGCCAACTCCACATAATCGGATGTAGTTCTCCGTCATAAGAACTACCCTCTCTGCTCTTAGCGCGCACAGCCACGACAGCATTGCCCTGTTTGATCGAGGCTTGAGGAACTTCGAATGTCAGAGAGTGTCCGTCCGCAGATAACGCGACATTCGTAACCAGCCCCGTTTCGTCCTGCCATACAAGCACGGCATCAAACGGCTCACAGCCCTCATGTTGGTATATATAGGGGCCGGTAATAGCCCGATTCCGATGGTTTCGGAACTGCATTAGTACGTGAATTCCAGTGGCTGTAATTGTGTAAGCCGACTCATTGATTCCTCCGTTCTTGATTGCATTACCATAGACCAGCGGCAAGCTATAGGTGCCGGGAGCGTTGATAACGTAGCAGTTGGCCGTGTTCATCGGCGCCGTGCCGCCCTTGGTCGAAAGGTCGTAATTGCTGACGGGAGTTGCCTCAGCCAACACTTTGTTGTGATAATCTCCGGAGAGCTCAGTCGTATTCGTCTGTGCTTTGACCTCCGCACTGCCTGTTTCGGTGCCACCATTGCCGCTCATGGTGAAATTCGCGACCCAGTCCGGTTGCTGAATTACGCGATAGCCTCCCACACCGTCATCCTCCACAAATTCGGCTTTCCAAGGCAAGTTTCTAGTTGCTGATGCTCCCTGACCGGAAATGATGGCTCGGCTAGTAACCTTATATGTATTCTTACCTCCTGCGTAGGAGAAACCGTCAATAGGAGTTACCTCAAACTCTACATCCTCGACGAAGCTCGTCGTGGAGATACGGTAGGTAACGGTCTTGCCTATCGGCCACTTTTTGTTTTCGATAGAAGCTGTCAGAGTCCGCGACGTCCCAGTCAGATTATCCTGATAGGTTACCTCGATCGAAGCGCCTGCCGGAAGTGTCTGCGGAAGCATCATGAAGGTCTCTGCGGCAGAGGTGATCTCCTGATTGTCGGAACCGTCCGTTTGAACCTGAAGACTCTGCGAAAAATCGGCTGTCTTCGCATTATCAATGTTCCACGAATCGGAGCCCATCGCATGAGTGCCCGAACTGTAAACGCCTTTGAGCGTGATCTTCGTAATGCGCCCGGGCAGCATATTCTTACCCGTGGTGAAGCGTACTGCGGTAAGCACATGTTTGAAGTTCATAGAAGCCGCTCCGTTATTGTTGCCCGCCATCTCACCGCTGGCAGCAACGAGCAGATCGTTCTGCTCAGCAACAGCTCCGGGGACTGTATAGGCGATCGTCGGAGTGCCGGCTTTCGTCTTCTCCGAAAGGACGATGTCCCGTCCCTTGTAGGGTGCATAGGCGAAGAAGCGGATCTTGTACTCGGCCCCCGGCCAACGATCGGAGGTTGTCCAGCCGGACTCTCTTGTCACCTCGACATTATACATATAATTCGGCAGGCAGGTGCCTTCGTCCCAAGAGCCCTTGTAAATGGATGTCAGGACGCCGAACGATCCGTAAGTATCCATACTGGTTACGGGAGCTGCGCGGGTCTGGGGTTCCGAACCGCCCAAACGTCCTGATTCGATGCCGTCTGTGACCATTGCATGCAGGAAGAGCGTATCCGCAGGGTTCTCTCCGCGAAGAGACAGCACATCGGTCACGACCGGAGCATTCTCTGCCATGCCGTCTTCGGCCGAGCGGCTTTTCGCCGTCGAAGGCGTATTCCAACGATCTAATTCGGCAACTGTAAACCGGACATTATTGCCGGTCGAAACATTCGATAACTCGTCTTTCTGGCAGGACATAAACAAAAAACCTGTCAAGAAGGCGACCATCCATGGCCTAAAGCCTACGTGTATTCGTGTTTTCATAGTAATATGTATTTGGGTTATTCTCTCAAATATTCCCGTTCCATCAGAGAGCCATCCTGTCGATAGCAGCACTTATTCCAGACGTGCAGGCCCGCAGAGCCATCACACGCAAGGCGATCAGGGTATTTACTGTCTGAGGAAATTGGAAACAGATGCATGTCCGAATGCAACATTGCAGGCCATGTGTCCCGAATAATCGTATTTATGCACTGTCTCCATGTTCATTCTGTATTTGGCATTTCCGGTAGAGCCGGAAGACGATGCTCCGTCTTAGTGGCTGGGAAGGGACATTCAACCCCGCCCAGCCTGTGATTCATTTATCCCTAACTAAACCCAGATGCAGTTCTTACATTCCCACATTGGTATTGCCACCATCCAGCCATCCATCTACTGTGACCGTAAACTTGATGGGGCCGCCAACGATATCTTCTCCCGGGTTCTCCGGATCGATCGGATCGATCTGACCGCCGCCGCCACCGTTATCACCGAAGAAATCCAGCGTGTAAGTATAGCGTTTGCCGGGCTCCCAATTCATTGCAGCTCCTACGGCCGAATAAGCGTAGTTATGACCGTTTACCTCGGTTACCGTTTTATGGTCTGCCGGCCATATTTCTTTGCGTTCGTTACCTTTGTCATCGAGCTCGCAAATACGGCATAAAACAGCCAGATAGGAACCTTCAGGTTTGGCTCCGCCATCCCATGCCGTCTGGGTCTGCGGGACGAGCATCCAATTCTCGTCTGTCTTCCCGTTAGCGCCGAACATAAGCTTAGCCGCACCGGCGGTCAATGTCACAGATCCGGTAGCCTTGCTCTCGTACTTGTCACTACCATTATTGGCATGAGCAACAGTACTCCAACTATTAGGAAGAAGGACATAATCGGCCGTAGTCGGAGTCGTCGGGAAGGTAAAAGTACCTTTCATGTCGACATTGGCCACCTTGACGCCGACAATTTCCACTTTCATGGTCTTCGCGTTCGAGTTCTTGGCCATGATCTTGATTTGCGAAAGAGCATGCTTGAAGTTCATTTCCACGCCGGTTTTTTTATTCAGCTCCTTCGTGCCCTTATTGTATGAGATTACGAGATCCTGCTGGTCAACCGCAGCTGCAGCGGGAGTATAATCCGTAATCTTCTGAGCATCCGGCATGATGCTGACACCCGTGCTGTTCTGGGGGGCATATGCGAAGAATTGGAGCTCGTACTTCGGCCAATAATAAGTTTGAGCCGGCGTCCAGGTACCCCCAGCCTTTGTCACAGCGAGATCGGTAAAGTAAGCCTTACCATCGCCAATGGCCGTTACGTTGAATACGTTCAAATTACCCAATGTGGTCTCGGTCGCACGCGAGAGCGTTTTGCCCAATGAGGCCCTGAAATTCATGGCCCCGCCCTGATTGACGCCCGAAGTCTCATCCTTCGAGCATGATGCCATTGCTATCGCAGCCATGGCAACAAAAAGCATTTGTTTTTTCATGTTTAAAAATGGTTAAAGTTATTAAAGAGTTTAACTATAAGGGGTTACATTTCCAAGTCGACATTGACGTCCTGCCATCCGTCCACACTCGGATTCATACCGCTCGGATCCTCGATAGGTTCGGGTAGCGGCAGCCCGTCCAGCACGATATGTACACGGCGGGGATCTGCTGCATTATGAATCTGGGACGTTACGTTCGCCACATCGAAATTATAGAACCATTTGCTGCCGTCCTTCAGCACAGCATAGATAGTGAACTGGTGTCCGTCCCCTGGCTGCGGGCAGTGTCCGAAGGTGAGAAACTCACCCGTGAGGGTGGAGGCTCCGTCGGAATGCGCCTCGAAAGGAAGCGTGACCCGTTCTCCGGCAAGCCGTCTCTCGGCCAGCAGCATCGATCCCGCCATACCCGAAAGCGCACCGCTGATAGAGGTCACAGTCTTCAGATTTTCGGCGTTGCGAATTTCATAAGTGTAAGTACTGAGCACATACTCTGGACAGAGTGTTACTGTGTACTCACGATCTTTTGATGCGATTACGATATCATCCTGTGTACCGCTCCATATCCTGTCAGGGCATGCCACGACCTTTTCGTCTGCCGCAGCATCTGCCCGGGGAAGTTCTACGGCATAGAGGCCGAGCGGAGATAGCAGGGAGGTTTCGCCGGTATATACCTCGAAGGTTTCACGTTTGTCGATATTCCGGAAATAGATCTTCTCGGTATCGGAGTTAAGACAGATTGCATCGTAACGCCCTACAGGAAGTTTGATGACTCCGCCGCGAATATCGGTAAAGTCGTGGCGCAGGGCCTCGCCGCCGTTTTTCGGATAGAAATAGATGCACATCATCTCCGGATCGGCATCCGGGGCATTCTTCCAGTCGAAAACGACTTTTACGGTCGCCGTGTGGGGATAGCCGTCACTCAGCTCCTTGTGTTCGCATCCGGCCAAAAGCAGGAGCATCGCAGCGCAAAGCGCATTGATTCTGAAATACAATATACTTTTCATCGCTTACTTCCTTTTTTGATTATAGTTGCCACGGCCAAGCAGCCATACTAGCGAGATCTCGGCTTTCGTAGGGCCGAACCAATGGCGCTGTTTGGTCTCTTGCCAAACATAATGATCATCGACGGGCTTATACTTGTAATACTCGCCACCCCAGTAGCCCACACCGAGCGTGAAATCGAGATTCAGACGACGGCCGATAGGCAGCGAATAGCCGTATTCGACACCTACGACATAGTTCATCTTGTCCCAAAGCGTACCACCCGGCTTACCGCCCATATACCCCGTACCGCCCGTCTCGAAGTCGTAGGTGAACATCTGGCCGTAAACACCCAGGTGGTGTCCTGTGAGGGGTTTTTCCTGTGCCCGACGACCGAGCCACTTGCGAACAACGAGATCGCCGCCGTAGGTGCGCCAATACCACTGCTTGCGGTCGGTTTTCCACCAAGCGTACATCCAGTCCGCACCGACCGACCAGTTGCGACCCAGATAGAATTCGATGCCAATATTGGGCACGATAAGCGCGTCGTACAGCAGGTTGGTCTTCAGAGCCATGTAGAAAGGCTTAGGCTGAGGAGCTACCACGACTTCCGGCTGAGGCTCCGGTTCCGGCTGAGGCTCCGGTTCCGGCTGAGGCTCCGGTTCTTCGGGAACAATTACAGGCTCGATATCCCAGATAATCTGTACCGCCGAGTAGCGCAGTTCAGGGAAGAAGTGCTTGTCCATGTAGCGCCACGGCTCTCCGCCGCGCAGCGTCATCAACTGCCGCTTACGAGCGTCGGAACTCTTTCCCGCATCATCATATGCCCATTCAGGCGTATTGTAAATGATGTCGAGAACCTCGTCCTTATACCGCATATCCGACGCTTCAACCATACGGGAAAGGCCCTTCCAGTCGATACCGACAGTTACGGTACGGAATTGCAGATCGCCCAGCGAAGTGCGCTGGCGCAGGAACGAAGCAATTTGAGAGGCACGTTTTTCAGCCAATCGTTCGTTGAACGAAAAGGTGCCTTCGGGAGAAGCTCCCGAAGAGATGTTCACATTTCGAATCCGGCACAGCGTATCGGCTTGGAACCGCTGCAATCTGATACCGAAATCCTTCAAACGGGTTTCATTGTCACGGAGGTTTCTATCCAGCGTAGAATAACCGCGCCGGTAGTAAACCTTCACCCCGACCGTATCGACAGCTTTCGTTTGGGCTGTCGCAAATCCTAAGGATAGGACTGACACAATGATTAATAGTACATTTTTTCTCATATAATAAAAATTATGTAAATGCCATTTTCACACGGCTCTATTCATAATAGAGATTGAATAAATTAGGTAGATGTCTATTTTGATGTGTTACAGGCAATTATAAAAATAACTTTTGAAATATGTGATTCAGAGAATGCCATCTCGGAAATGAGCACTGAATCCATCTATAACGTAATGATTGTCAGCTTATATACATTAATAATACTGAAACATGGATGAAATAATGTTTAACCCAAAATAAGAGACAATGAAAAATTCTTTACTACAGCACAACTTATTATATATAGATGAACATTTGACGTGTAATCATTACATGGCAGATATCGGTACTGGCTGGCTCTATCAGGAACTCGATATAGGTGAACAGATCATGTACGATTCCGCACGCCACAACCATCTGCTATTTTTTCTGGAAGGCCATTGCTCACTGACTTGCAATCAATTCGCAAATAGGGAGTTCAAAGCGGGGGAAATGGTAGTCGTACCGCGTATGGCTGCTATTACGGGGAAAGTCATCGCCCCGCTGAAATTTATGGATATGGTCTTCGCCGTACCGAAAAGCGGTTGCGATAAACTGGCCTTGCAAAGCCTCGGCCCGGTATGTGAACAGTTGATGTACGATTTTCAGCCCATAGAAATACGCTATCCGCTTTCTGCATTCTTAAATCTACTGGTGTATTGTTTGCAAAACGGTATGAATTGTGCTCATCTTCACGACCTGAAGCATCAGGAGGTATTCTTCTATTTCCGTGGATTTTATACAAAAGAGGAGGTTGCAACCCTGTTTTATCCGATCATTGCCAAGTCGTTCGATTTCCGGGAGTTCGTCTATGAGAATGCCCCGAAATGCACCTCACTGCATCAATTGATCGAGATGTCGAATATGAGCCAACGGTCTTTTTATCGGAAATTTACCAGCGAATTCAACATTGCGCCTCGAGAATGGATGCTGAAACAACTTTGCCAGCGAATTATCTATGAACTGACACAGCCAGACGTTACAATCAACGATCTCATCAATCGGTTCGACTTTGCATCGGCGGCATCTTTTAATCGTTTTTGTCAACGGCATTTTCAGCTGACACCAATGCAGTTGTTAACTAAATATCGGACGATATAACAGTCGTCCGGTTCTTTTGCTATGTAGATTAACGGTTTTTTTCGCTAATCCACATAGTATTTTTAAGGGAAAGGCAGATGAATGGTGCAATTTGACAACCCAAATATGCTGATTGGCCGAAATGTTAAAAAGGTTGGCAAGAATTAATAAAACACAAATGAACCAAAGATTCTACCTTTGCACCAAGGTAAATTAAGTGTAATCCATTTATCCGCTTGGATTGTCAATCTCTATTATGAATAGAGGATTATATCAAAAATAGGAAAAAATGTGCAAATTACAATGCTTAAACCCCGCTTTTTTTATTTAGATATTGTCGGCTGTTACAGTGCAGTGACTTTTTCGTTGACTGCATCCACGATGCTACGCTCGAACTCTTTTAGATAAATTCGTGTCGTTTTTTCCGAGGTATGTCCCAGTCCTTCGCTCATTACCGCCACTGGAACCCCTACTTCTTTTGCCTGTGTAGCCCAACTGTGGCGACTCATATGCGTAGTTATCGAAATCTCTACATTACACATTTTAGCCACTCTTTTAAGATTGCGGTTAACACGCTCTAAAGCAAGTCGATAAAGGTGGTATTGTTCTTTCGCAGGAACGTCTGCCAAAATTGGAAATACGAATTGCGACGGGTTCTCATATTTCCGCATGAGCCGTTCGAGTTGTGGTGTTACAGCGATTTGTAGCCATTGGTTTGTTTTATGTCTCCGGTAGCCGATAACGCCGTTGATGACGTCGCACTTTCTGAGATGTAAGACATCGACAAACGACATGCCTCGGCAATAGAATCCAAACAGGAAAATATCCCTCGCCATATCGAGATGCGGATATCTCGAAAAATCGATATTCGATAACAGCCGCAGTTTATCGCGTTCTAACGCTCGTTTGACCGTCTTGGTCTGCTTGATGCGAACAAACCGGAAAGGATTGGCGATAGTCATTGAGTGTCCGTCCTGAACGGCTTGATTGAAAACCGATTTGAGATTCCGCATGTAGTAGCAGATGGTATTGGGACAAACGCCCCGTCTCATTAAAAAATCCTCGTACTCTCGAACGAAAGGAGTGTTCAAGTCATTCAAACGTACGATCCGCAAACCGATGAAAGCAGCCAGTGATGCCCGGGTACTATGTAGTGCTGCAGCCATGCCGTATTTGTCTTGGCTCTGTTTACGCTCAATCTGCATATCCATATAATTCAGCAGGCTCATGCTGTCGTGCTCGATGCGATAACGAAAGACCACATCCGCGGCACTGTACTCTGCCCGCCGCAGCTCAAGAGTCTCTATGTGCCGTTCGATACTTTTACGCTGCATGGTAAGGTCTCGGTTGATACGGCGGACTTCACGTTCGTTACGACGTTCGTCCGACACATGAAGCACTTTGCCCTTCTTGGCATCGAATTCATCTGAATAGAGTTTGTAAGGTGTGTAGAGCAGTTTTTTCTGACGATTGTGAATCAGCTGGAAAACCAGAGGATAAGTGCCGTCTCGACGCGCACGATACTTGTTTAAAAGGAGTTTTACACTAGCCATAAAATCTTAGAGTTAAATTGTTCGCTTACAAAATTATGGCAAATAGTTAAGTTACACCCTAATTCCATGCTCCGTATCTGGAAGAGGAAGATTATATAGCTATAATAATCGACAGGGTACGGCTCAATAGCTGTACCCTGCATGCAGTGTCAATGAGTGAAAATTCTTAGATAGTATCTCCCGCTCCGATTTGAATATCGAACGGATGCAAGGCGAACTCGTGCGTGATGTTGGTGTCGTCCTGCTGGCTTTCGAGGCAGTCCTCGTCGAAAACGCAACCCTTTAAAGTGACCGTTGTTGTCGTCCAATCATCTGATGCCAAAGGATTTGCAAACGAAATAATCAAATCGAACTCGCCGATTGACATCAGTGATCCGTAAATTGAGCGCAGGGTCTCCTGCGTGGCATAGTCCATGGTGATGCTGGCCTCGTAGGTAATGTTTCCGAAGCCGCGGCTCACGGGCTTGCCACCCAGTCCGTAGTTGCTTTCGATCTTGCGTTTCTTGCTCCACTTGATGCCCGAAACCCCTTCGAGCGTCGTAGAGCCCTCTTCGATGCCCAGAGCGGTCGAGGAGAGGGTTATCATCGACCACGAATAGGCTACGTTATTGATTACAGGCATGGCAGGTTTAGTTTGCGGTTAATGAAAGCCCCTCCTCGACGTAGATCCGGGTGGCGACACCCACGGGTACGATGACGTATCCGATGCGGAGCGTATCGTCCACGAGTACGTTCTGCTTCTCGTCGATCGTCACGGCATAGCCCGCGATCTCCTGCGCGGCCTGCATCTTCGAGAGAACATCTCCTATGAGGGTTTTGAAAGCCGTGATCTTGCTGGCCGCGAGATACCCCGTGGAGGGATTGACCATCAACGGCGAATTGACATACGGTAACAATGCTTCGCGCACCTTGCGGCGGCTCTTGTTGATCGTGCGGTTGCGGGCGATGGTGCGGAAATCGCCGTGCGAACAGGTCTGGTCGCGCGAGATATAGATGCCGTTTTCCCTGCCGGCGTACTTAATCGGGAAGATGTAGCCCTTATCGTCGAGTTCGTCGAGAAGCTCCGGCGAGAGGGACTCGTAGGCGTTCAGGCTCACGAACTCGTCATCGGCGCCGAGATTCGTGTCCCCGAACCCGAGCTCGATCTCCTGAAAGTCGTCGGCGAAGAGGTTGAACTGCTTGACCCACGCCACAGACTCCTGCACATTGGCCCGTGCAATAGCCCCCATCACCGCTCCGAGAAAACCTACGGGCGCGTTCGTCGGGTTGCGGTACTGGATGCGGCGGATCATATCGCTGGCCGACTGCCCGAAGACGACGCTCACGCGGCTCGATTCACAGATGGCCGTGGGGATCTTTATCAGGTCGATCTGCTTGCCCGCCGTAGTCTGTGCGCCCGTCGAGGAAGGGTTCGCCGAAAGGACGATCGACAGGGGCTGGTTCTGCGAGGCCATGGCCTCGGCCTTGTCATTCAGGCTCCGTACGAGATTCAGGTTATAAGGTTCCGTATCACCGTTGGCCTTCCATAAGGGCTGCTCGGTCCACACGCCGAGCTGGTTGATCATGCCGCCCGCAGCGCGCTGCATCACGTCGATGGCGTCCCAGTCCGTGGAGCAGTCGGCGAACATGACATACAGTTTACCGCTGCTGTCCACGCCGCCTGATAGGCGGAAGAACTCCCGGATATGGTAAGCCGGGATTCCGTACATGAAATTCTCGGTCGTCTCCTGATCGGGGTCCACGACGTCGCTCCACTCGATGATGCCGAAATCGTTGATCGAGGATTTGCGGCTGGTGACGTAGACCACGTCGTTCAACTTGAGCTTGTTCTCGTTGATCTTGCCATAGCCGGCCGTGAAGAGCTCCGGCTGGAGCGACACGTCGAACAGCAGGCCCGTGACGCGCTCCTGATCGGAGGGTGTCTGGTACGGAATGTTGCCGTCGATGTCTTTGATGAATACGTTGCCTAATGCCATCGGAGTTGGAGTTTATGCGTTGTGGTACGGGTTGTTGTAAAGCGCGGCATCCGCGCGGATAGGAGCCGGAGTATCCTCGGTATAGGTGCTGCCCAGACGGTCGATGTAGAGTTTGGGATACTGATCGAAGACCTCCAGCAACCGATCGGCATAGTCTGGCGTCTTGTTCTCGGATTCTGTCCCTTCGTCGGTCTCGGGCTGCGTAGTCGTCGTTTCTCCGGTATCCGGACTGTCCGGATCGGGCGTTTCGCTTCCGGGCTTTTTGCCCGCAGCCTCATTGCCCGCCAAAGGCTCGGCAGCAACCGGGGCTGCCATCGCCTTCGCCTGCGGCGCGGTCGCAGAAGCGGTATCGGTTATTTTCTTGGCCATAGGTCGTGTGCGATTGAAAAAAGGGGGATCGGAGTCCGGCCCCGGTCCCCCGACAGGTTATGGTGCGCTATGGGTTTCAGGCTTTCTTGTAGGCAGTGTGGATGACGATCTCGGCCGGACGCACGATGTTCACGTCCATCTTCATTCGCATCAGGAAGAAGAAGAGCTCCGAGTTGGACTGCAGGCGGTCTACCTTCAGAACCTCGGTGTCGTTGGCGTAGTCCACACCCATCCAGAGGTTCGACTCCATGCCTGTGGAGAACTCGCCCAAGAGGATCGTATGCTCCGGGATGCCGACGATCGGGATGATCCGCTTGCCCTTGAAGCGGTAACGGTTGACCTCGGTATTTTCGGAGTATTTGACCTGCTTGTCGGAGATGTACTGGTCGTAGGCGTCCCATGCGTCCCAGCCGATGATGAACGAGAGCGAGGACTTCTTGCGGATCTGCTTGGGGCACTTCTTCCACATGGCATAGAGGGCCGCTTCTACGGCGGCACCGTCCGCGAGCTCCGTGTTGCCAGAGACGATGCACTGGCCTCCGGCGACGGTCTCGGCGTCCGTGGCGTTCACGTTGTCGATGATGCGCTTGATCACCCCGTCGAAATACTTCTCCTTGCCGCGGCCGATCTCGATGCAGCCCGCAGGAACCGTGATCCCGGCCGACGCCTTGCCGCCCTTGGCCGAAGTCCAGATAGCGTTGCCGATGTACTCGTTCTTCTTGTCCATCAGAAGACGCAGCATCGTGGCCTGAATCTTGGGATCGAGCTCACGGAAGACGAGGTTGCCGTCCGGCTGCGCGAACTTCCAATACTTCTCGTAGTCGCGCGGGTTGAACTCCAGATAGACCATGAACTCCTGCGGTTCGAGGTACCGCTCCGTGAACTGATACTCGTTCTCCCCGTTCTCTCCCTTGGCTCCGTGCGTGCTCAGGGGCGTAGGAACGTTGTCCTGAATGATGTCGCCCAGCTTGATGGCCGGAAGCGTGTATTTGTGCTGGATGCCCGACTTGATGTGGACGAGCCCCTCGCGGAAGGTGTCGTTGCCTTGGGCCGTGTAGGTCAGCAGGTCCTCCAAGACCTCGCCGTTATAGCCGTTTTGTAAGAATGTTACCGTATCAGCCATTATTTTCTGTGCAGATTTAAGGTTCGTAAGAATTCGGCTTATGATCTGTCACAACCGTAACAGCCTGTTACGGTTGGTGGCGGCGGGGACCGCGTCTGGTTGAAAGGAAAAGCAGCGCTACTTGAGTGTACGGAACTCGAAATTTTCACCCACGACCTTCGAGACCTTCTCGGCCATCTTTTCCTCGGTCGTTTTAACCGCTGTGGCAGCCGCCTGAACGCCGGTCTGATCCGAGGCGATCTCCTTGGAGATCTGCTCCACGGCGGGAATGCTCTCCAACGTGCTCTCCACCAAGTCGGGATTCTCTTCGGCGAGCTTACGCCATTTGGGAAGATCCTCCTGCGGAATCTTGTTCTTGGCCCGCTCGAGCATCGCCTCGATGCGGGCGACTTTCTCTTCGGCTTCCTTGTCCTGATAGGCTTTGAGCGAGGCGGTCAGCTCCGAGACGTTGGTCTGAAGGTTCTGGATCGTGGCGTCTTTACCCGCCATGACGGTCTTTGCGTCGCTCAGTTCCTTCTCTTTCTCGCGGAAGCGGGCCTCCACGGAGAGCAGTTCCGAGATACGAGCCATCACGTCTTTGGGCTGGCAGTCGTCCGCAAGACCGAGTGTCGCCGCTACGGCCGAGTATTCGGGAGATGTTTTAGTTTCGTTGCTCATCGTTTCATGTTTTGTTGTCGTTCGGGTAAGAGTAGGCTCCGAGCTGTCGGATAGTTTGAACCTCTCCGCCTCGGCGCTGATGCGGCCCATCATCGAGCGGATCTCGCCCATATCTTCCAGTGCTGAAAGTTCCGTACGGACCCGCTCGCAGAGCTGGGGCGAGGTCTCCAGCACATTGTCATGCGCGATGATGCCTGCGGCGACGGCTCCCTCGGCATCGAAGTAGGTGCCGTCCTTACCGGCCTTACCGTCCATGATGGAGGCGACGTGCTCTTCCGTCAGGCCGAAACGCTTGCGGTAGATTGTGCGGATCTGGCGCGTGAAGGCCGCGACCATATCGCCGGCCTTGTCGTCCCCGGCCGAAGGCAGAAAGGGATTGTGGATCATCAGGATCGCATAGTCGCGCATCAGCGACCTGTCGCCCGCAGCCCAGAGTACCGAACCCATCGACGCGGCCATTCCCTCGTTGACGCACTCGGTAGGTATGCGGGAGTTCTGGATCGTGGCGTACATGCTCATGCCGTGCAGTACCGAACCGCCTTCGGAATTGATCAGGATGCGGATCAGCGACGGGGAGCAGCTCTCCGCGTAGTCGAACTCTTCGTTGAAACGCGAGGCCGCGCCTTCGGTGATCTTACCGTAGAAGCGGAGCGTAGCAACCTCGCCGCTGCGGACGTCACCTATGATATGTTTGAATTGGTGGGTATCCATCCTTGCCGTTTGGGAAGAATAGAGTGTCAGAGAGGAAAGAGTTTAAGCAGAAGATGCACAGCATACAATGCAGAAAACGTCGAATTTTGCACTGTATATTAAGCAAAACTGTCTCCTGTCGCCGGAATCGGGATGGCGATACAGAATGTATAGAATATCTATCATTTTTACTTGCAATACAGCTAAAATGGTAGATATTTTGTATATTTACAGAAAAGAACGACCGATTACCTTAGATTTGCATCTGTGGGGTATGGATAAAATAGAAAGGATAAATTTGTGATGCCAAGAAAGGAAGCAGGAAGTGCACCAGTTTCGATTAAGGAGAATATAAGCTTCATTTCCATAAGCGGACTTCCTGCTTGTTTGAACCCAGGCCCAAATAGTAGGTTAACATCCATTGTTAAGGTAATTAGGTTAAGTTCAAGACCTTTCAGGTAGAAATTCTTAAAAGACAGAAACGTGGAAAATTTTTATTTTATCGGCGTGGACATTTCGAAAAAGAAACTGGACTTCTGTGTGATGTTCGAGGGAAAGGTTGTGCATGAAGAGGAAACAGCGAATCACCAGAATGCCATTATGTCATTGATACGTCATTTGGAGAAAGATTATGGGATAGACGGCAGTCGTATGCTTATCTGTGCGGAACATACGGGACAATACACTTTCCCTTTGGCTTGTGCCTGCAAAGCGGCGGAATGCAAGTTGTGGCTTGAAAATCCTGCTGAAATCAAATATTCCTCCGGTATTCAACGAGGAAAGAACGACAAGGTGGATGCCAAGCGCATCGCTGTCTATGCCAGCCGGTTTCAAGACAAGGTTCAATACTATGAGCGCCCCTCGGAGGATATTGAAAGATTAAAACAGCTCGAATCTGAACGTAGCCTGTATGTGACAGATTTAGCTAAATACAAGGGGCAGTTGAAGGACCAGAGGGAATATATGCCGACAGCATTGTACGAACGAAAGGTGAAGCGTTTGACGGCTTTGATGGAGAACTTGGAGCAAGCTATACAAGCCATTACGAACGAAATGGATGAGGTGATAACCTCCTGTCCGGTACTGTCTCGTCAGATGGAGCTGTTGATGTCCATAGATGGAGTAGGGCGTGTGGTGGCAACCAACATGATAATCACGACGGAGGCCTTTACTCGCTTCGATGATCCGAGAAAGTTCAACTGTTATGCCGGGGTTGCCCCTTTCTCTTATTCTTCCGGAACTTCCCAGCAATCGAAAGCAAGAGTATCGCACAGGGCCGACAAAGTGATGAAAAGACTGTTGCATATGGCTGCTGTAGCCGTAACACATCGGAATGGAGGAGAACTGAAGAAGTATTATGACAGAAAAGTTGCCGAAGGAAAGAACAAAATGTCCGTAATAAATGCGTTACGAGCAAAAATCGTGGCCAGAATGTTTGCGGTCATCAAAAGAAATGAGTTGTATAAACCTATTTTATCGTAAATAATTTGCAAAAATCATAGTAGTATGGAAGACATATACGCACAGAGTAACCGTGAAATCGCCGTCTGGCTCGGCAGCCGGGTGCGCGAATACCGCAAGCGGATGGGCTTGTCCCGCAAACACCTCTCCGAGAAATCGGGAGTCAGCCCCTTTACGATCGGGGCTTTCGAGCGCGGCAACAATCCCGGCCTCTCTTTAGTCAGTCTGTTGGCGTTGCTGCGAGCCATCGAACAACTGGACCGAATCACGGAACTGCTGCCGGAGTTGTCCGTAAGTCCCAAAGAACTGTTTGAGCAGGAACAAAACAAACGTAAAAGATGAAAACCAATGGCGGCAAAAAAATGGCATTTTTTATGGATTGGAATCCGGACTTTGCAAAAATAGACATCAGATGTTAATTACACTTAGCAGAAAATATGTATCTTTGCAAAGTGAACTTAACAGAACAATCATGGAATCATTACGTGAAAGGTATTTACAGCGTTTATCGTTCGTCCAGACCGATTTCATTCGTTCCCTTGCCTCGGAGATCGACTGGAGTTCGAGGCTCATAGGTATCAAAGGGGCGCGGGGTGTGGGCAAGACCACCTTGATACTCCAGTATGTCAAAACCCATTACGGGGATTCCGAAGAGGCGTTGTACGTCAATCTGGATAATATATGGTTTTCCAGTCACAGACTTTACGACCTGGCAGACCAATTCGTCAAACGGGGAGGGCGTCATCTTTTTCTCGATGAAGTGCATAAGTACCCTTCGTGGTCGCAGGAGATAAAAAACCTCTATGACGATTTCCCGCAACTGCAAATCGTCTTCACGGGTTCCTCACTGTTGGAGATACTGAATGCCCGTGCCGACCTCTCGCGCCGCGCCATCGTCTATGAAATGCAGGGTCTTTCTTTCCGGGAATATATGGGCATGTACCATAAGACAGAATTGGAGAAGGTAACACTGGAGGCAGTCCTGAACGACCATACGGCGATCTCACGCGAGGTACTTGCCCGTACCAAGCCGCTGAAATATTTTGCAGACTACCTGCGTAACGGTTATTACCCGTTCTATTTGGAAACTCCGAAGCAATATTATGCCCGGCTCGAAGAGGTGGTTAATATGATTCTGGAGATCGAGTTGCCGTTGCTCCGCAGAATGGATATTGCCTATGTGCAAAAGATAAGGCAACTGTTACAGATCGTGGCGTCGTCCGCGCCTTTCATTCCCAATGTCAATAAGCTCAGCGAGCGGATAGGCATATCGCGCCAGACGCTAATCGCATACCTGTACTATTTGGCCGAGGCGCGACTGCTGAGCTCCATTTACAAGGAGAACGACGGTATTTCCCTGCTCCAGAAACCGAATAAGATCTATTTGGACAATACCAATATGGCCTATGTTCTGGCGCCGGACAATACCGATATGGGCAACATGCGCGAAACGTTCGTCATCAACCAGCTAAAATACAAGCATACGGTAAACTATATTGACCGGGGCGATGTATTGGTGGACAGAAAATATACGCTTGAAATCGGCGGAAAAAGAAAAACCAATCAGCAGATTCAGGGAGTCGAAAATTCATATATCGTTGCCGACGATATCGAATTCGGTTTCGGAAACAAGATACCGCTCTGGATGTTCGGATTGCTCTATTAGCATTTCTTTGCCATGTTAAAGATCCAATACGTCAGCGACCTGCATCTGGAACTGGCCGAGAACTCCCGTTACCTGAAGGAGCATTCTCTACAAGTTGCGGGCAACGTGCTCATCGTGGCCGGAGACAACCATTATCTCGGTAACAAGGAGTGCCTGAAGCACCCGTTCTGGGATTGGGCATCGGACAATTACCAACAAGTAGCTGTTATCCCCGGCAACCATGAATTCTACGGAGGTTTCGACCTGGATACGTTGCACGATGGATGGAGCTGCCGGTTACGTTCCAATGTCGCGTATCATTACAACGACGTGCTGCATCTGGACGATACGGACGTGATTCTCACGACGCTCTGGAGCTATATCGGCATGACGGAGGCTTTCGTCGTGCAGCAGGCTGTCAATGACTTCCGACATATATGCTGCAGCGGCAAGACGCTGGATTTCGTGCGGTTCAACGACGAGCATGTACGCTGTTTCCACTTCCTCGGCCGAAGTATCGCTCAAAGCAGGGCACGCCATATCGTCGTGGTCACGCACCACCTGCCCAGCAATGAACTGATGGCCCCGGAGTTTCGGGGCAGTTCCCTAAATGGCGCCTTTGTCGTGGAACTGGGCAGCTTCATCGAAGCCAGCCCCGTCGAATACTGGATATACGGCCATTCGCACCGCAATATCGACCGCATGATCGGCCGCACGCAGTGTCTTTCCAACCAGTTGGGCTACGTTTCGCACAACGAGCACCGTACCTTCGATCCGTCTAAAACGATCGTGTTCTGAGAACTGTATTTTCCAAAATACATTTTCGGTGCAATTTTGAATATTAGAAAATACACTTTTCGCCTTGCAAACGCGGCAGCCCGTAACGGCTACCGCGTTCTTTTCACTCTTCTTCAGGCTCGTCCGGCTCCGGCGTTCCGACCGACGGCTCGATACGTATCGCCTCGCGGTCCGTAGGATGCGGGTGGCGTCCGTGCCCTGCGGCATCGTGCTGCGGAGCATCGCCGTGATCGGTAAAGGGCGGCATGACAAGGTAGCGCTCCACCCAGTCGCGATACTTCCATGCCGAGGTCTCTCGGAACCAGACTTCGTAATCGACCCAATAGGCTTGCAGCATGTTGCTCGACGTGGGCATATCGAAGTAGAGCAACTGGCAGCGTTCGTTGAGTGCCGGCTCATGGTTCTTGGCATCCTGAATCGCCTGATTGACGCGCCGGAACACCTCGAACGGAAGGGTCTCGGCCGCAGGGTCCGAGTTGTTGAGCGTATTGAGGATGAAGCGCACGCGCATCGTGGCGCGCCCCTCGCCGATACGCTGCTGTTGCACGAGGTAGCGGACGTTGGTATAATGAACGAATACGGCGGGGAACGCCACCTCGTACTCGGTATTGTCATGAAGTATGATCCGTGCGAACTGCCCGTTGTCGATGGCTACGGTCTTGAAAAACGGCGGACTTGCCGGATCGTCCTCCCGCTCGCGGATCGTGAGCAGCGCCCGCCGTACGGCAAGGTACATCTCCGTCAGAGCATTCTGCGGAACCTCCTCGGGAAGCGTCTCCCGGGGCGGTTCCGCATGTGTCGTCCTTACGGTGCGTTTTTCGTGTTTGTCCTTGATCATGGCGTCGGGGCGTTGGGTATTCCGGGCAGACCGTTGAAAATGTAGGCGTAATGGCGGGCGATCTCGGCGTCGAGCGTGCGGTTGGGCCCCATGAACTGTCGGCGCACAGCCTTGCTCTTGCGGTATTGGTTGCTCCAATAGGTTCCGTCCGGGGCATTATGCACGGCGGCGTAGGTCGTGGGACCCGAGCGTCGTATGCCCCGGCGCCCGGGCCACGCCACGCTTTGAGGCGCCGCCTCGATCGTATAGGTGATCGAACGGCGAAAGGCGGCCTTACGTCCCGGAGCCGGCTTGGTGCTTTTGTTGTCGCTGCGCAGCATTCCCGATAAGCTCTGTTCCAGCAGCCCCGAATGCCGCAGCACGGGATGCGTGAAGCGGCGTCCCCAGCGCGAAGCGCGAGGCGCCCACCGATGAGCCGTGCCATAGAAGCCGCCCTGAGCGAACGACTGCTCGAAACGATCCTTGGAGAAACGCCCGGCAAGGTACGTGAAGTCGAAGACCTGACGCTCGAAATGGCTTACCGTAGCGGCCGCAGGTCCCAAACGCAGCCACTGCTTATAGAACTGTTCGGGGGTTATCTCCTTCATGGCAGGTGAAATTTACTCTTGATGCGCCGTACGACCTGCCGCAGGGCGGGCGGCAGCGGACGGCGGAAATAGGGATGCTCGGCCGAGAAGATGCGTCCCCCCCGGCAGAGGCTCTCGCGGAAGGTCGGGTCGATACGCGCTTCGGAGAGCGGCTCTCGCACAACCCCGCTTACAACCCCGAAGCCTGCGGCCGTGAGGTAGCAGCGGCACCCGTGCTCGATGGGCGGGATCAGCTCCGCAGGAAACTCCCGCTTGGGATAGCTCACGCCTTCGAGCGAGGCGTGCCACGGCCGCACGCGCTCGTCGCCCTGCGTTACGAACATCAGCACGCTCTCCTCAGAGATGCCGATCCACCAGACGGCCATCGCCGCGGCATAACGCACGTCGAGATCCTCCTGCCGGGCCGTCGGGCCGTTGTAGTACCTGAAGATACGCTCGTACTGCGGCCGCTCCTCTTCTTCGAGATTTGCGGGCAGTTCGCACAGCATGGCGTACTCCTCGGCCGCCGCGAAGTCGATCATGTTCTCGAGTCCCGCCACGAGGATATCCCGCTGCCGGCGCTCCCGGTCAGTCGCAAAATCATTCTTGGCGCGCAGGATTTCAAGGGCGCGGTCCAAATCGATCCGCAAGCCGTCGAGCAGGCACTCTACGAGCGACCCCACGCGCAGCTCGACGAGCTCCTCGAAGGCCGTGAGCCGCTCAGCGCTGTCCGTCCAGCGGTCGAGCAGGCGGGAGAATGCCCCGAAAAGCAGCGCATAGGTGCCGTCGTCCGTCTTATCGGGGAGCGAGGCTGCGGCCATCACTTCGCTCCCCGGAGAAAATTTACGACCTGCCGCGCGCCGCGGGCATGTCCGTAACGCTTGTAGTATTCCTCGTCGGACATGATATGGCGGTCGTTGGTGCTTGCGCGCCCCTCGCCCGAGCCTCCGCCCGCATAACCCCCTTCGGGCAGGATGTTGAGCTGGCGTCCGACGTGGATGCCGAACTCCTTCTCCACCTCGTCCGGGGCGATCTCGTACTTGTCCGTCAGAAGACCGTAGAGCTTGATGCGGTCCTCGTTGTTCATCTCGATGCGGTTCGAGTATTTGAACTCCAAGCCCTCCTCGATATATCCCATATCCACCAGACAGGGCACGACCTCCTCGTTCATCACGTTCTCGATGAAACGGCGGTAGACCTCGATACGCTCGCGGAAGATATCCTGATGCGCCTTCGTAGATCCCACATAGCTCTGCGTGGCCCCGGCCATCGACTCCGAGCCGAGGATCATGTTCGAGACCTCCTTGTTCACGAACTCGATAAGGCCCGTGTAGATCTTCTCCGAATTGGACATCGTGAAAGTCTTGATGTCGATCTCATCGTCGAGCCCCGTGACGATGACCTTGTTCTGTGCGGCATTGACGATCTCGTTTGCCAGACGCCTGCGGTCGGCATTGCTTTCGGAGACGGTCTTGCCGTGGATAATCGGCTGCCCATAGGTCGCCGCAAAGCCCACGAAATTGGCGATCGTGAACTTCTTGGCCAGAATCAGGGGCGTCGTGGCCGAGAAAAGGCCCAGATCGCCCGTATTGACCAGAATGTAGTTGCGGCGGTAGGCCCGTTCGGTCAGATCCCAGCCGGGCGACCACATGCCTTGGCGCTTCACCACGCGGCATTGGTTCGGCAACACGTTGCGCCGCTCGATGATGTTGACCTCCCGGAGCCGTCCCGTACGCGAATCCGTGCCGGGCATGATCTCCAGCAGCGTATAGCCGTAGAGCTTGGCTTCGACGATGCCCCGGATAATCTTGTCGAACTGCGTGCCCTGCACCTTCTGGGTCTGGGCCACATCCTTGATATACTTGCCCTTTTCGTTCTGGCGCGCCAACATGTAGCGGTCGCCGAGGATCTGGCTCACGAGCGTCTCGATCACGGCCCGGATGTGGGCGTCCTGCTGCAGACAGGCTTCGTAGAGGTCGATGAGCCTCGAGCGGTCGTCCAGAACGACACCCGCCACGACATTCGAACGAACCGACTTGTAACGGTTCGTCCGGTCGATTTCACGCACGTACTCCTGAATGACTTTCTTGCTCGTGCTGAAAATCGACTCCAACAACTCGTGATTGAAGGTCCCGTCCTGATTTTTCCCCTGCATTTTTTCGCTTTCCCAAAGGGTAGGAAAAGCGTGCGGAAATGGATTACGGAAAGGGGCGGATTCAGACGGCGAGTCGGAGCCGTTTTGCCCGCCGCAAGCCGAAAATCGACTCCGACAGGAGGCAGTCGAAACTTTTTTCCTCATTTTTTTTCGCGCCCTCTCAAGGGGTGGAAAACACACGGAAAAGTCGATTGCGCAGGGTGTCGAATGCAGACAACGGAATTGAAGCATTTTTCGGTTCGTAGAACAGAAAAACAAAACGCGAATACTGACACACGACACCTTCGATTCGCTTCGATTAAATTCTCGCAAATAACTATTTTATAATTATTTACGCTAATAAAATTGTCGCAAAAAAATCACTGATTTCAAAACTTAAAACATATATTTGCAGCCAAATCAAAGCTTCGATACATGATACAAGAACACATGAAAACCGTCCGTCTGACCCCGTGCGCCGAGAGTAAATTTCCTCTTGTCGAGGGGTTGCGTTTCTTTCACGATACGGACAGCGATCTCTACTATTTCAACGCCACGGAACCGCTCTTGCGTGCCGACGCCGGCAAGGGACTCGGCGTCGAGCGTTTCTTCTCGCTCAGGGAGTGTCTGATCACGCCGCTTATGGAGATGAACGGACTGAGCCGCGAGAGGCTCTGCGTCCGGGATACCGAAGGGAACCTCTACCTCGAAGAGTGCCTTGTCATCCCGTTTATGGCTTACGTCGAATCTTGGTTCTGGCCCTACATGGTTCTGCGTATGGAAGAGCTGCTGAGCCTCGGCGTCACGCTCAGCGACGACATGACCCGCCTGTTTTACCGAACGCGTTTCGGACAGGACGCCGAGGCGCGAAACCACGAAGAGAGCCATGGCCGGTAACAGTATCTTCCAGGATTCCAAAATGGTGCTGGTCTTCAACAGGCAAGGCGTGCTGATCACCATGCACAAGTCGCTGCATGTCGCCTCCGAGACGATGCGTATTCCCGTGCAGTCGATCTCGCTGTGCTGTCTGGGGTACCACATCTCCTGCTACGGCTACTATTTCCGTCATTACGTCAGAGAGAAAGTGGAAGTGGTTCCGCATGAAGATTTCGGAATATTCCGCGTCGAGGAGTACGACCGCATGTGCGGTGAAGTGCGCCGCTACCATGAACCCAAAGAGATGTCGCGCCGCAAGCTGAGCGCCGAGCGGCGCCGCAAAAGACGAAAGGAGGAGACCGATGAGTAGCTTCGAAAAGATCCCGTGCCTCGAAGGCTTCGTGCGCGTGCGGAGGACTTCGGAAGGAGAAGTCGGTTCGGTATGCGTGAACGACCTATGCACGGCGCTCAACCGCGTTCCCCTTATGCGCGACGGTACGGCCGTCCGGCGATGTCCTTCGATGGCGATCCTCGATGCGGAGCATCCGCGCGACCTGTACGCCTCCTTCGACGAGGCCGTGGCGTTCGTGCAGTGGATGGCCCGCGGCAGCAAGCTGCTTCGCGAGCGGAGCCGGGAGCTGCTGCAGACGCTCCAGAAGTCCCGCATGGGCCAGCCGTCCCAGACCGCGGTTCCGGACGACTCCCCGGAGCTGCAGATCATCGAACTGGAGTATGCCGGACACAAGTTTTCGATGCGTCTCGCGGACGGCCGCTACATGGTCAACGCCACCGAGATGGCACGGCCTTTCGACAAGCGGCCCGCCGTCTGGCTCAAACTCTCCGAGACGATCCGGCTGCGGCAGGCACTCGTGGAGAACGGCACCTCGCCCGACCTGCAAAGCCAGATCATCACCTCGCGCGGGCCGGCCGGGGCGACCTGGCTGGAGATACACCTCTGGACGCAGTTCGCGGGATGGCTCTCCCCGGCTTTCGCCGCATGGTGCAGCCACAAGCTCGTCGAGTTGATGCGAACCGGGTGTGCCGTGATCGAGGACCCGCAGCCGTCCGGCCCGGAGACTGCACCCGCAGAGAACTCTGCCCCCGACGTCGCGGAACCCGCGCCTCTGCCCGCCAGCTACGAAGACGCACTGGCGCTGATCGACGCCCAGCACCGCACGATCCGCTCCCAGCGGGAGTTCATCGACTCGAACCGTTACAAGTACGAACACTACAGGCAGACGGTCGAGGACCGCGAGTGGTTCTCGACGACGATGATAGCCAACGAAATCGGCGTAAGCGCCATCGCCCTGAATACCTTCCTGATGGACGAAGGCGTGCAGCGGCGCGTGAGCGGCGAGTGGGTCGTAGAACCTCAGTTCCGCCACCTGCGCGATCTGCACATCTACGAGTGGTACAACCACCGGACGCGCCATACGAACAAATACAAGATCGACGGATGGACCCCCGCGGGCCGCGAGTACATCATCGAGCTGTGGGAAAAACGAAACGGACGGTTATGGACCCGATAGAAGGAATCTTGAAACTCTTGCGTGAACTGACCTCCGTGATGGAAGAGAACGGGGCTCCGGTCGACGCTACACGGGCCGAGCTGTGCCGCGAGCAGATGTGTCTGGGAACACCCCACGATATCGCGCGGCTCTACCGGCACGGCTACGGCAGC
>ERZ827197.1114-NODE-1114-length-24195-cov-6.642792_pt1 | contig 24195 bp, 19 predicted proteins | sample MGYA00519867_ERZ827197 | MGnify/ENA primary metagenome ERZ827197 (study PRJEB31778, sample SAMEA3449278) | human gut metagenome | biome: human gut; feature: human-associated habitat; material: faeces | place: United Kingdom | collected 2010/2012 ...
CGCTGCCCCTGCACCCTGCAAGGGACTTCGTCCCTTGACCCTTTCGCGCGATTGGGTTGGTGACATTTTCATGCTATTCTCGCGTGTTAATGCAGGGATTTCGCCTCTGCGGAGGCGACCAGAGGGCAATAGAAACAGACGAAGTCTGCGGTCGCCCTCTGGACTGCTTCGCCTTCGCACCCATGTTTCTTGATTTTTATCGCTGCACGAAGGCACGAAAGGCACACTAACTAATAGCAGCTACAATAAAGCTCAATAAACATGGGTGCGCACCGAAGGTTTCCAAAGGGCGACCGGAAAGCCCTTTGGTGCGCCCGCAGGCGCATCCCCCTGCAACACAATAAATCAAGCTGCTATCAACAAATCAACAAGCAAGCTCACATATGCCGAGGAATCACAAGGGAGTTGCTCACTCCCCCAGCAATTCCCTTACCCGATCCGCTCTGGCAGCGTCCAGCGCCTGACCCGACAGCGTTTCGCCCGCATAGATGCACAAGTGCGCATCCTGCGCCTGATCCAGCACCTCATCCACCTTCTGCACCGACAGCGGCAGAAGCCCCATCGTCGCACCAAGGCGCAGATTGCTGTACATCTGGTAGAACTCGCCGCGCGGCAGAATCCGCGCATGGGTCAGGATGCCGAATGCGCGCTGCACCGCGTCCTCCGTCTCGATTTTCGCGGTCGTCAGCGCCTTTTCCTCCAGATTCTGCTCCATCATCGTCAGCCGCTGCCCGACGGCCTCCACCGTCGTTATCAGCTCCTGCTCCGTGCGGCCGAGCGTCACCTGATTGCTGATTTGGTAGATGTTGCCCAGCGCTTCGGCTCCCTCGCCGTATACACCGCGGATGTTCAAGCCGACTTTCGCCACCATCTGCCCGACGTTGCCCATCTGTTTGCTGCGGGTCAGCAGCGGCAGGTGCAGCAGGAGCGACGCGCGCATCCCTGTGCCGGCATTGGTCGGGAACGCGGTCAGGTAGCCAAGCTGCTGGTCGAACGCGAACTCGTTCTGCCGCGAAAGCGCGTCGTCGACGCAGAAACACGCCTGTGCCGCGCTGAGCAAATCATCCCCCGTGCGAACCGCCTGAATGCGCAGATGGTCATCCTCATTCATCATGATGCTGACGCTGCTGTCGCGCTTGACCAGCACGGCGGCAGTTTCCGGGCTGCGCAGCAGGTCGCGGCTGACGAGGTGACTTTCCTCCATCGCGCGACGGCTGACATCGCTCATGTCGCGCAGGCGGAGCAGGTCGTACTGCTCCTCCAGTCCCGCTTGACGCAGTGCGCTAAGCGTGCGCAGGATGCAGGTTTCCGCCTGTTCCGGTTCGCTGGCGAGGTCAAAGGGCAAATCCGCATAATTTCGCGCCAGCCGAACGCGGGAGGACAGCACAATATCCGATTGCATCAGGCTTCCTCCTTCCCCAGCAGTGCGCGCAGGCGGTCGCGGATTTCCGCCGCGTGCTCGTAATCCTCCGCATTGACCGCCAATTGCAGCTGACGCGTCAGTTCTTCCTGCTCATAGCGGCTGCGCTGGTCAGTCTCGGACTGCAGCGGCTTGCGCCCCGCGTGCTGAACGCGCCCATGAATTTGCAGCAGCATCGGGTGCAGCTGCGCCGCGAACGCCTGATAGCAGTCGGGGCAGCCGAGCCGCCCGGTCTTGATGAACTTGCTCAGCGTCATACGGCAGCGCGGGCAGGTGATGTCCGGCTGGTCGTCCGGCACTTTTTCGCCTTCTTCGGGCTGTTCGCCGCGGTTGATGGCGTTCAAAATCGCGCCGAGCAGCTTCTGCATGTTGCCGCTGGCGATGTTCATATTCATTTTCGCCATGCAGTCGGCGCACAAATGGCGCTGCGTCATGGCTTCTCCCATCATCACGGAGATGGTGTAGACGGCTTCATTCTGATGGCATTCTTCGCAAAGCATGTTGGAATGCTCCTTTCTGGGTTCTCAGGACTCGTCCGGCTGCGCAATGCAGCATAGCGCTGTGCAGCCGGTTTGATTCCCCTATGGCATCGTCCGATTCTGCCGTGCAATGCTAGTCAGCATCGCCTTGAAGATGCGGGCGCGCTGTGCGTCCTTCATACTGTCGGGAATCGGGATGGCGAGCGCCTGTGCGCTCATGGCGGCGCGCATCAGGGCGGCTTCCTGCGCCGTGACGAGCTTCTGCTCCGTCAGCTGCTGCACAAGGCGCGACGCTTCCTCCTCCCCGATGGCGTCGCCGATGCGCTCGTTGATGAGGTACATCAGCTGCTGCGCGCCGCTCTGCACAATGCGGACGATGCGGATGTAGCCGCCGCCGCCGCGCCGGGATTCAATCAGGTATCCGTGGTCGGGGGAAAAGCGCGTCGCCAGCACATAATTGATTTGACTCGGCGCGCACCCGAAATATTCCGCCAGTTCGTTTCGCTTCAGTTCCACCTCCGGCTCATCTTCCGCCAGAAGCGTCTTGATAAAAGTCTCGATAGAGTCACTTAGTCGCATATCTTTCGCCTCGAATTCTGACTATCTTTGACCATCATCAGTATATCATATTCTCGCGAAAATGCAAGCGTTCCGCGCCTGTTTTCCTGAAATTTCAAGGATTGTTCACGATTTCGCCACATAAAAAGCGCGTTTTCCGCACACGCTGTCTCCGTGGAGGTGAACAGTTTTGTCCGAAAAACGCGATTTCCTGCAATCGAAGCCCACACCGCTTTTTCCCATCGATGGCGACGAGTCGCTCTTCCCCGACACTGCCGTCAGCCCGACCGACTTCACCGGCGTGATGCCCGCGCCGATGAGTGCCCCCGGTGCGCAGGCGCTGACGGGGCTTATGACCATGCCGTGCCCGCTCTGCGCCACGCCGGAAGTCCCAAAGTGTCCGCCACCGCCTGATGAAAGTGCGCATCCTTCTGATGCACATAATTGACGGAGGAAACCACCCGCGTCCCGTCGTCCCAGACGATGCTGCCGCGCCCATCCGCCTGCAGGCCGTAATCCGTCAGTGATTTTCCCGCTTCAGGCACAAGCACCGTCAGGCGGTTCATCACGCGGTTGCCAAGGAACAGCGTGAACACGTCCGTGCCAATGTCGATGGACATGTGCTGCCCGGTGAAGCCCGCCAAGCCAATCGCTTCGTCACTCTCGTAGGCGGGGATTTCGCTGAAATACTGTACCGGGTGCTTGACGTAGCACAGCGCGCCGAGATACTGCTGATACGTCCCGTCCGCGCGGCGGACGCCCGTGCGGTTGCGCGCCATTTTGCGAATCGTCATTTTGCTGATGACCTGTTCGCGGAGAACGCCCTGCGCAAACTTCACCATGTCGCCCTGCGTGGAGAACAGCCCGGCGTGTCCCATGATTTCGGGATACAGCTTCGCCGCCTTCGGGTCATGCGGGATACCCGGCTGCGCGTCGGTGCGCAGAATGTGTTTTCCCTGCTCAATGCGGTGTTCGCCCCGGCAGGAGATGCAGTCCACTCTGCGTTCTTCCGGCACATGCAGAAACGTTTCCGCCATTTCCAGCGGACGCAGGATGCAGCGGGTCAATTCCGCGCCGTACTCGCTTTGCGCCGCGCCTTCAATCACGTCCCGGATGACCATGGCGTGGATGTCGGAATACGCACGCCCGCGGATTTCCCCTGGCTGCACCGCCCAGAGCTGCTGTTTCGCGGCTTCGGGCGTTTTTTGCGTGTCGATGCGCTCCGGGGTCGTCAGGCCGATTTCAAACCCCAGCACCTTTTCCACCGGAATGTCCGACAGATAGCGATACTGCGGCGCGTAGTCCGTCACCGGGCGGGTTAAATCCAGCTTGCCTTCTTCCCAGAGCCGCATGGCCAGCAGCCCCGTGAACAATTTCGTCAGGCTCGCCAAATCAAACAGCGTCCTGTCCGAAACCGGCGTTCCCTGCTCGTTGATAACGCCGCCGCGCGCCTGAACACAAAGCCCCGCCCCTCCGCACGTCACGGACAGGCAGGGCAGAATCTTTGTTTCCTCGGTGAAATATCGAACCGTATCCTGCAAGGTCATTGTGTTTTACTCCAATCCGATGCGAGTGCACGCCACGCGCCCCTCCACCAAATCGCTCAGCCGATGGCGCGCATGACCGATAATGACCATCGTTCCCTGCCGGGCGGACTTGAGCGCGTATTCCAGCTTGGCTTTCGCGCCGTTCGCCCCCGCGCGGGACGCCCCGACGCAGCTTTCCTGCAGCTGCCGCACCTTCTCCTCCAGCTCTTCCATGCTTTTCGCCGTCACCTGCTCCACCAGCGTTTTGGGGTCGGCGGGGTCGCGGTAGATGCCCTCGGTAGAGGTCATCAGCACCAGCTTTTTCGCATGGACGAGGTTTGCAATCACCGCCGCCGTTTCGTCGTTATCCACGCACTCTACCACTTGGTCGCCGTGGCTGCGGCGGATGGCTAATTCCATCTTGCGGTTCTCTTCGTCGCTGACGGGGTCGTTGTAATTGACAATCGGAATTGTTTTCTGCTGCGCCGCGCGAATCAGCAGCCGCCGGATATGCTCGCGCTTCTCCGGGTCGTTGAAGTGCGTGTGTTCCACCAGCAGCTGCCGCACGCCGTATTCCTGATGGATAAACTGCCGGTAGTTCTGCATCAGGATGCTCTGCCCCTGCGCGGCATAGTCCGCCTTTATCTCGTCGTCGCTGCCGCAGAGTTCGCACCCGGTGCGCTTCAGGTAGTCCAGCCGCCCGATTTCCGTCGCGCCGGACGTGACCCAAATCATACCGGGCTTGAGTTCCGCGCCCAGCCGGGAAAAGATGTTGTAGTCAATATCCTTGTCCTCTTTGCGAATCAGCGCCATCGAGCCGATTTTGCCGACAAGGTCAACCTGGTAGTCCATCATCGCTGCTTTTTCCCCCAAAGTTTTGGGTTATTTCTGCTGCTTCAGCACGCTGTCGCCATCCACATAGGTGATGTGGAGTTCGTGCTTTCCCTGCTGCCAAATGCTCGAACAGGCCAGGTGCTTCTGCCCGATATGGCGGTCAAGCCAGCGAACCAGCCCCGGCTGACGCGCTTTCAGCCCCTTGTGTATGATGATATACTCTACGTTCTTCAAATTTCCCTCTTCCTGCAGGATAAACGAGCGCATCGGCGCGCTCATCATGCCGCAGATAACGGGAATCATCAGAACAATGCGATCGTATTTCGCAAAATCGACCTTATACAAGTCGATTTCCATTTTTCTTCTCGTCAGGGTGCAGTACAGGTAATGCAGATATTCCCGCGCCGTTCCTCGATACGCCATCGGCACGATTTCCAGCCGCGATGTATTTTCCATTTCATGTGCCAGCCTGCGCGCCGTAGACGCGGTACGGCCCGTTCGGGAGTAAAACACGATTAGGGTTTTCAATGCGTTCACCTTTCATCATGGATGCCTGTACATCCGTTATCACTATTTCCGATTGGAAATTTGCAGCCCATCCAGCCGGGAATCGCATCATGCGTAAATATTGAACATGGTTGTGATAAGCTTTTGCAGCCCATACATGCCTGCCTGATAGCCGTGGCTGTTGTCCAGCGTCGCGTCCGCCGCTTTGCGGTAGAGGTCAATCCGCTCGTGGTACAGCCGTTCCACTTCACCCAGCCCCTTCTGTGCCAGCAATGGGCGGCGGTTGAGCTTGATGTCGCCCATGATTTCCTCCAGCGGACGATCCAGCAGCACAATCACGCCCGTGTTCCGCATGATTTCGCGGTTCACGTCGCGCAGCACCAAGCCGCCGCCGGTGGATACGATGCTTCCCTGCTCCCGCGACAGTTCAATGAGCATATTCGTCTCCGCGTTGCGGAACGCCTGCTCGCCGTAGTGGGCGAAAATGTCGCTGGTGGAGCAGCCGACAGACTGCTCAATGCGCTGGTCGGTGTCGATAAAGGGCAGACCAAGGTTGCTGGCGACACGGCGGCCCAAAGAGCTTTTGCCGCTGCCCGGCATCCCGATGATGTAGACGTGTCGATTAAGCATGGTTTGCCTCCCGAAGCAGCTTTTCCTGCTCCTGGCGGCTGAGCGCCATCATCTCCCGGTACAGTGCCTGCACTGCCTCCGTTAGTGTCGCATCCGTCAGCATAGCCGCGCGGCTTTCCAGCACCTGCGCTTCGCGGCTGGCATCCAGCACAGGCTTCCCCTGCGCCAGCTTTGTCCGCGCCACTTCCCGGCAGAGCATCATCCGCCGCTCGAACAGCTTGACCATCTCCCGGTCGATTTCATCCAACTCCTGCCGGATCTGTGCAAGTTCCCGCATTCTTCTGCCCATCCTTGCTGACAGCGCGCGCTGCCGTCTTGTGTTTCCTTGCTGCCATTATAGCGTATTCCGTCCGTCTTGGCAAGCAAAATGCGCATTTTCCTACACTATATCAAACAATGATAAGGGTTTATTGAATTTCGTGCGCATTTTTTCATCCGTTTTCCCAAGCTCTTGCAATTTGTTTCGTGTTTTTCTTACTTCGCACAGTCCAGCGTGAACGCGAACGCCGCGCCTGCCTCGTCGCCGGTGTCCATCAGCGTAATCTTCTGCCCGTGCATTTCCATGATGCGCTGGCAGATGCTCAGTCCCAGCCCCGTGCCTTTGCCGGACGTGTGCGCCTTATCCGCCGTGTAGAAGCGCTCAAAGACGTGCGGGCGGTCTTCCGGCGAAATGCCCACGCCGTTGTCCTGCACGATGACGGTGCAAATGCCCTGATTCACGCGCACGCTCATGCGAATCACACCGCCGTCCGGCGTGAACTTAATGGCGTTGTCCAGCAGATTGACCGCCACCTGCTCGATGCGGCTTTCGTCCGCGTTGACCATGCAGGGTTCGGGGGCGAAGTCGCATTCCACGTCCATCTTTTTCGCCTCCAAGTCGCCTGTGCGGTGCAGCAGCACGCGTGAAAGCAGCTCACAGATGTCGAAATTCGTCTTGTTCAGCGCCGCGTCATCCTTCTCCAAGCGGGAGAGCTTGAGCAGGTCGCCGATGAGGTTTTTGAGTCGCGTCGTCTCGTCGGAGACAATCGTCAGGTACTGCGGATAGTCCTCCTGCCCGATCGTGCCGTCGCGCATTCCCTCGACGTAGCCGGAAATCGCGGTAATCGGGCTTCGCAGCTCGTGGGAGACGTTCGCAACGAACTCGCGGCGGCTCTCCTCCAATTGCGACAGCTTCTCCGCCATCGTGTTGAACGACGCGCTCAGTTCCGCGATTTCGGGGCAAGTCGCCTTGCCTTCCGGCGCGCGGACGGAGAAATTCCCCTCGGACATCGCCTTCGCCGCGCCGGACAGCACGCTGATTGGATGGAGTATCCGCCGCAGATACAGCAGCAGCGCCCCGCCCGCCAGAATGCAGAAACCCAGTACAACCCCCAGCACCGGCAGCAGCAGCGTCCCCGCGCGCACTTCAATTTCCTGCGCAGGCGTCTGGATGAACACCGCGCCGCGCACCAGCCCGCCCGACACGAACGGAACGCCGACGGTGAAGTACCAGTCGCCATCAACCTGACGGCGGATGCTGATTTCGTCGCCGCCGATGATGGTCAGCAGCGCTTCGTAGATATCCTTGCCGTTGAGCGTCTTGGCGAAATCGGGATTCTTCTCGTAGGTGACGGCCATGTTGTCCATCACCTGCCCGGAGCGGTCGACAATCGCGATATACGCGCCGTACTCGTCGTACACCTGCGCCGCCTTCCAGCGGAGGTGCTTGAGCGCCACGGTATTCTGCGCGCTGCCCGAAAACAGCGACGTGCCGAGCGTGTAGGTGCTGCTGCCGCCGGAATACAGGCTCGCCAGATACGCAATCTCGCGCGCCTCCGCCCGCAGGTTCTCCTGCCGAATTGCCGTCTGGCGGCTGGTGAGCGTATACAGCCCCAGCCCCGACAGCACGCTTGTCAGCAGCACAATTACCGCCACAACCACCGCCATAATCCGACCAAACATGATGTTTCCCGCCTCTTATTTTATAACCTCAAACTTGTACCCGCGCCCCCAGATGGTCTGGATGCGCCAGCCGTACTTTTCGCAGCCCACGAGCTTATCCCGCAGGCGCTTGACGTGCACATCCACCGTCCGGCTCTCGACTTCCACCTGAAAGCCCCACACTTGGTCAAGCAGCTGACCGCGCGTGAACAGCTGGTTGACGTGGCTGGCAAGGAAGTACAGCACTTCCAGCTCCTTCGGCGGCATCTCCAGCTTCTTGCCCTCGTAGAACACTTCGTAGCGGCTCAAACTGACTGTCAGTCCGGGGAAGGACAGCGTGTCATCCGCCGTTTCTTCCTCTTCCTCGGTCTGCCCCATCGTCCGGCGAAGCACTGCCTTGACGCGCGCCGCCATCTCCTTGCTGTCAAACGGCTTGGTGATGTAGTCGTCCGCGCCCAGCTCCAGCCCCAGCACCTTGTCGAACGTCTCGTCCCTTGCCGTGACCATAATAATCGGGATGTTCGAGGACTTCCGCACGGCTTTGAGCACCTGCCAGCCGTCCATGCCGGGCATCATCACGTCCAGCAGCATCAAATCCGGCGGCATTTTGCGGAACTCGGTCATCGCGTCATCCCCGCGCCCGACCGTCTTCACCTCATACCCCGCCTTCTCCAAATACAGCTGCTCCAATTTCGCAATATTCGGGTCATCATCGACCACGAGAATATACGGCTTCTCTTTCATAAAACACCTCCGCAAGGGGCTTCGCCCCTTGAACCCACCAAAGGGACTTCGTCCCTCTGGACTCCCATTCGCGCGATTGAGTTGGTGACTTCTTCATGCAATTTCCGCGTGTTAAGCAGGGGTTTTGCGCCTGATGAAATAATCCTCGCTTAGCAGGATTATTTCAGCGTCACAATCGTGACTCCGCTCTCCCCTTCCCCATAGACGCCCAAGCGGCAGCTTGCCACATGCATATGATGCTTCAAATGCTGCTGAATGCCGCTGCGCAGAACGCCCGTGCCTTTGCCGTGGATGATGCTCACTTCGCCCATCCCCGCCAGAATCGCCTGATCCAGATACTGGTCAACCGTCATAATCGCCTCATCGAGCGCCATGCCGCGCACGTCGCATTCCATCCGCACCGTGCGTTCCATCGCGCCGGTTTTCAGGTGTACGCTCGTCGGCTGGGGCTTCGGCTTGTCCGGCTGCTTCACCAGACGAAGCTGGCTGATGTTCACCTTCAGCTTCAGGATGCCCGCCTGCACCTCCACTTCGCCCTTGGCGTTGGCGGGGGCAAGCACCGTACCCTGACTGCCGATGGTGAGGATTTCCACCGTGTCGCCCTTGCGGACTTCCTTCGGCGGCAGCCCGGTATCCACCTTTTGCAGCAAGCCCTCGGACAGATTGTCCACGTTGTTCTCGATTCGGCGGCGAATCGCGTTCACCTGCGCGTCGGGGTTCTGCTGCTCCTTCTTCATGCGCTTCAAATCCGCGATGATACTCTCGGATTCGCGGCGCGTCTGCTCCATGATGCGGCGGGCGTCCGCCTTGGCTTTCTTGATGGTGTTCTCGCGCTGGTCTTCCATCTGCTTGCGGAGCTTCTCGGCCTCGTCGCGCAGCTTGACCGTCTCGGCGCTCGCCTGACGCGCAATCTCGCGCTCGCGTTCCGCCACCTGCCGGTGATATTCCGCATTGGCGATAACGTCCTCAAAGCGCACGGAGTCGCTGGACAGCAGCTTCTTCGCGTCGTCAATGAGGTTTTCCGGCAGACCCAGACGGCGGCTGATTTCAAAGGCGTTGGACTTGCCCGGCACGCCAATAGACAGGCGGTAGGTCGGGCGCAGCGTCTCCACATCGAACTCGACGGAAGCGTTCTCCACGCCCTTGGTGGACAGCGCGAACGCCTTCAGTTCGCTGTAATGCGTCGTCGCCAGCGTCCGCACACGGATGTTCAGCAGGCGCTGCAAAATTGCCTGTGCCAGTGCCGCGCCCTCAGTCGGGTCAGTACCCGCGCCCAGTTCGTCGAACAGCACCAGATCATCCGGCGTCACCTCGTGCATGATGGACACAATCGTCGTCATATGCCCGGAGAAGGTGGACAGGCTCTGCTCGATGGACTGCTCGTCGCCAATATCGGCGAACACCTGCTCAAACACCGCCAGCTCCGTCCCCAAATCCGCCGGGACTTGCAAGCCCGCCTGCGCCATCAGCGTCAGCAGCCCGACTGTTTTCAGCGTAACCGTCTTGCCGCCCGTGTTCGGGCCGGTGATAATCAGCGACGTGAAGTCCTTGCCCATCCACAGATTTGACGGCACAACCTTCTCCCGGTCAATCAGCGGATGACGCCCGCGGATGATGTTGATATACCCGTTCTGGTTGAGTTTAGGCGACACGGCGTTCATCTCGCGGGACAGCATCCCCTTGGCGAATATGTAGTCCAGTTCCGCCAGCGTTTCCACCGTCTCGCGCAGCTGGTCGGCATACGGCGCGATTTCCGCCGACAGCGCCGAGAGAATCCGCTCAATCTCCTGTTTTTCCTTTGCCGCCCACGTTTTCAGCTCGTTGCCCATTTCCACCGCCGCCATCGGCTCGATGAACAGCGTCGCGCCGGTGGACGACTGGTCATGCACCAGCCCCGGCACGCTGCCGCGGTACTCCGCCTTGACGGGCAGGCAGTAGCGGTCGTTGCGCATGGTGACAATCGGGTCTTGCAGGTACTTCTGGAACGCGGATGAGCGAATCATCTGATTCAGCTTTTCCTTAATGCGCTCGTTCGCCCCGCGCAGATGACGGCGGATGTCCATCAGCTCGTTCGACGCGCGGTCGGCGATTTCGTCCTCAGAGATAATCGCGTTGGTGATGTCCTGCTCGACGTTGTGAAGCGTCGAGAGGCGCTGTGCCAGTTCCTTCAAAATCGGCGTGTTGTCGCGCTCGGTATCCAGCGCCTTCCGCGCCGCGCGGGCGGACTGCATCAGCGCCGCCACTTCCAGCAGCGCCTTCGGGGAGAGCGTCGCGCCCTTTTCCGCCAGCGTCAGGCTTGCGCGAACATCCGAAAACGGCACAAGCGGCGACGCGCCCACATATTGCAGGATGACCGTCGCTTCCTCCGTCTCCGCCTGCATCCGCTGAATTTCGGTCATGTTGCTGGACGGAACCAGCGCCTCGCAGCGCTCCCGCCCCATGTCCGTCATGGCCTTGCTCGCCAGACGGTCGCGGATTTTGGTAAATTCCAGCACCCGCAAGGTTCTTTCCTTCATCATCTGCGTATTCCTCATAAACAATTCACTCAACAGGACGATTCCAGTGATTGCTCGTCCCTTCCAATTCCCGCATTTCGCCATCCATGACGGCGCGCACGTCCGCCGCTTCCTGCGCGTTTTCCGTCGTCAGCACCATCATGGGCGCATAGCCCGCCTGACGCACCCGGCGGATGTTGTTCGTCGGCAGCGCGTTCATCAGCCGCACCAAGCACCCCTCTGGCAGCCTTTGCCGCAGCAGCGGATAGACCGTTCCGCGCCGGTCGGTGAGCGTCTGCCCCGCCAGCGCATCCGGCGAATGCTGGTCGCACATCCGGCACGCCGCGTGCCCCTTCGTCAATCCCAGATACGTCCGCGCCGGGCAGTGGTGCAGCAGCATCAATTGCTCCCGCCCATACGCCGGAACGACCACAGGCGGATGATTCTGCATCAGCGTCCGCAGTTCCGCGCCGGACAGTTCGCTGCTTGCCGTCACGAAACGGCACCCCTGCTCCAGCAGAAACTGCGCCGCGCGGCGATTCATCACCGGAATCCCGCTGCCCGCGCCCATCGGCACGTTCCATGTACGTCCCAGCTGCCCAACGCTGCCCAGCACAATGCCGCCGAGCTTCCCCGCGTTTCTCTGCACAAAAGCGTAGAGCGCATCGAGCGTTTTTTCCTCGCACACGGTCGGCAATTGCAGCCACACGCCGTCCGGCATGTCCCGCAAGCCGCTTTCCAGCGCATCCGCCCGGAAATCCTCAGGATACCAGACCAGCAAATCCGCCGCGCCCTGCATCGCGTCCGCCTGTTCCCTCGTGCGGACAATCGCCATGCTCGGCGCATCCGGCGTGTCGGGATAAATCAAATCATCCGCGGGTTCTTCGCGCCCCGCTTTGCGCGTGAATGCCGCAATTCTTGCTTCCGCCAGCTGCTGGCAAGCCTCGCGCCGCAGCTGATTCAGCGCCGACACAGGCACAAACGCGCCCGCGGTCTGCACCGTCAGCGCCCGCAGGGAGAACGGCGTGTCGCTGAGCTTGCCCAGACTGCGCCGCGCGTCCTCTTCACTCATGGCGCGGCTCTGTGCGGGGGCAACCGTGTCGCCCGTGACGGTGACACTGCTTTCGCCGTCGGTCATGGTGAGCGCAAGCGGCTTTCCGGGATATGCAATCAGCGCCATATCCGCCGGAATCGCGGGAATGGCAAGGCTTCGCGCCCATTGGAGCTGCTTTTCGCTGGTCAGGCGGTAGACCTCATCACCCGCCTTGGTGCGGATGTCGGGTCGCAGGCGCACGACGGCGATTTGCCCCGCTTCGGTGTCATGCCCGGCATAAATCAGTTCGGCATCGCCCTGCGCGGTACGGATCTGCAAGCCATCGCCATCATCGAGGCTGCGTTCCAATCGGACGCGCGCCATATTGCCCGCTGCGAACTCAACCCTGCCGATTTTCACGCCGCCGTGGCTGACGCGCGCCGGGTCAATCACGCCCGCATCCTCCGCGCCCATGGCGTACCCGCGCATAAAGCCGCCGCGGGAAAAAATCTGCCGCAGTCCGGTCATTTCGGCTTCGTCCGCCTTGCGGAAATGCCCATTGTCCATTGCGTCGATGGCATTGCGGTAGCTATTGGCAATCGTCGCGACGTATTCCGGTCGTTTGAGCCGCCCCTCCAGCTTGATGGACGCAACACCCGCCTTGTTCAGCTCCGGCAGGTCGTCACGCATACACACATCGCGCGGAGAGAGCCACGCCGCGGTCTTGCCGCGGTAGGTATACAGCAGGCGGCAAGGCTGAGCGCAGCGCCCGCGGTTGCCGCTTCGTCCGCCGACGACGGAGGAAAACAGGCACTCCCCGCTGACGGCGACGCACTGCGCGCCATGCCCGAACACTTCGATTTCGATGCCCTCTTTCGCGGCGAGGGCGATTTCGGCGGCGCTGCATTCGCGGGCAAGCACCGCGCGGGTCATGCCCTGATTGCGGCAGAAGCGGACGCCAGTCGCGTTGTGAATCGCCATCTGCGTGCTGGCGTGGATGGGCAAATCCGGGAAGCAGCGCCGCGCCATCCGCAGCACGCCCAAATCCTGCACCAGCACCGCATCCACGCGGATTTCACTCAGCAGCCGCAGCACATCCACGACCCCCGTCATCTCGCCGTCCTTAATCAGCGTATTGACGGTCACATGGACACGCACATGATGCAGATGGGCGAACCGCACGGCATCCCGCAGCTGCTGCTCATCGAAATTGCCCGCGCCCGCCCGCGCCGAATACGCGGCATACCCCAGATACACCGCGTCCGCGCCCGCCGCCACCGCACTCCTGAGCGCATCCCAATTTCCCGCCGGTGCAAGATTCTCCATCCGACTTACTCCCTTCTGTAAGGAGACGCAAGGGGCGTTGCCCCTTGACCCCAGCAGGGCTCTGTCCCTGCACCCTGCAAGGGAGTTCCTCCCTTGACCCTTTTTCGCGATTGAGTTGGTCGCATTTTCATACAGTGTCCGCGTGTTTATCCATACAAAATAAGACAGCCCTCCCTGCCGTGTGACAGAGAGGGCTGTTTGTGGCTTATTGTGCGTCGTCGTGCGGTTCGCCGCCAACCGGGATGGCGTCATCCGACAGTTCGGGCTTGTCCGCTTCGGCGGGTTCGGTTTCCTTCGGCGCTTCCGGTTCGTTCACGGGTTCGGGGTCAGCCGGGGCTTCGGGTGCATCCGGCGTTTCAGGCGCTTCCGTAGTCGGCGCGTCAGCCGCTTCGGGCGTTTCCTTGCCCCAAATTTCCTGATAGTCCATTTCTTCCAGCTGATGGCGCAGTTCCGCGCGCTGTTCCGGCGTCAGCTTCGAGATGTCGATCTCGCCGCGCTTCATCAGCCCGTCGCAGAACTCCTGAAGCCGACGCTTGATGTCGTCCGCCGTGTCCTGGCTGTTCCGGACAGTTTCCTGCCCTTTCTCCACCAGCGAGCGCGCCAGATCGCCGCCCTTTTCCACCAGAGACGCTGCCGCGCCGATTCCGCCGTACATGACGTTTTTCACAAATTTCTCCAGATCAGGCATGTTCGTCACTCCTTTCGTTCCACCTGACATGCTCAGTATACCCCATTTTTCCTTTGAATCGCAAGGGAAACAGATTAGAATTTGCTAAAAAATACATGATGATGGTTACAACCGCAGCATGGCCGCTTCCACGAGCGTCTCCGCCCTCGTGTCGGGCGCGGAAAACCACCGCTGCCGATTTTCGGGCATCATTTGCTGCAGCGGCTTTTCTGCCCCGTCTGCCACGACAAAAATCGCCAGCTGCTCCCGTGCCTGCACTTGCATCAGCGCGTCGCAGAACGCCGGACATGCAAGCATTTCCGGTTCAATCCGGTCAATGAGGATGGGCGTGCGCGTGCTGAACGTTCCGCACAGCCCCGGCGCGGCGATTTCCTCCATCACTTGCGGCAGGAGCAGCCAGTCTTTTTCCGTCAGCCGGACGCGGCACAGCACGTCGTTCAGCCGCGGCTTCGGCGGCGGAAGCAGCAGGTGCAGCGCTTCGCCGCGCAGGCTGCCGCCAACGCGCACGGGGGTCAGTTGGAAGCCGGAAAACGGCACATTCAGCGCGTTCATAAGCTGTGCGGCGCTTGCCGAAGCACCGTCGCCGGTCAGGTACAGCTGCTGCATCGGACGATTCCTCCATCATGGCCTTTTCGGGCACTAATTGACGAATTTTCTCCATGCTTTATTGTACCTGTTCGCATTCGTTTTGTCAAGCAGTGCATTTTTCCGCCGTATTTTCCGCGTGGGCAAAAAAACCGGAAAAGTACGGAAATGCAAGGCTTTCAGCAGGATTTCCGCCGTTCAAAGTCGAATATCTTCTCTGTGCGTTTTCAAGCGATGGAGAATTGTAAATAATCCGCCTGTTTGCTTGACACCGCCCTCGATTTGTAATACAATGTTAACAAACCATCTTTGCGCCTTGGCGCACGAACTTTGAGGTGAACCATTGATGAAGCACAGCTGGCATTGGATGCGGACTCTCCTGACGCTGACCCTCGTGCTGACGCTCTGCGGGCTGACTCCCGCCGCCGTCCCCGACGTGGGCTATGCGGAATCTGCTGCGGAAGGAACGACCGCCGCCGCCGCGTACGGCATGGCAACGGCGGATGATGTTATCGTCCGTAAGCAGCCGTCCACGAGCGCGAACTACTGGTTCCGCATCAATACGGGATTCGTCTGCGAAATCCTTGATACCGTCGTTCGCGGCGACACAACGTGGTATAAGGTCAACAGCACGCATCCGACCCCCAATGGGCGCACCTACATCGGCTATGTGCGCGCGTCATTCTTCCGTCCGCTGACGGCGGAGGAAACAGAGGCGTACCTTGCCGGCGGCCGCGTGAATGTGACGGCGACCCCTGCCCCCGCGCAGACACCCGCGCTCACGCTTCAGCCTTCGGCGGATGATGCTCTCGTGACCGCCACGCCTGCCAGCGGCAGCGATTTTCCGTTCGATACCAGCATCATGGGCGGTACAACGTCGACCCCGCTTGTCTCGATGATTACGCCCACTCCGACGAACTCTCAAGTCACTTACGGTACAGGTGAAATCACCGCCAGCGGCACGAACTTCCGCGTTGCGCCCAGCCTGAGCGCTGGGGTCATCGGCAAGCTGAACAGCGGTACGGTGGTGACGCTGCTTACCATTCCGGACACAATTGACGAAAATCACTGGTATCAGATTCGCTACAACGGACAGGAAGGCTATATCCAGTCCAACTTTATCCGTGTGCTGACCGCGGCGGTGACGGCGACACCTCAGCCTTCCGTCTACGGCACGGTGAAGCTGCTGTATGACTCCGCGAACCTGCGCGACGCGCCCAACGGCACGACCCGCGCGCTCTGGCAGGGCAAGGGCTCGACGCTCTCCGTTGCTGGGATTTCGCAGGATAAGGGCGGCTTCACCTGGTATCCGGTGTATTACGGCACGGACAACACAGTCTATTATGTCCGCTCGGACGTGGTGGAATACACGGCGGGCAGCGGCGTCATCAACACGCCCACGCCTACGCCGGCATCCGGCAGTGCTTACGGCTATGTCATTACGACGGCGGCAGGCGTCAACCTGCGCCTGAGCGCGGGCGGCGAAGTCATCGTGCAGGTTCCGCGCAATGTTGTGCTGACCTGCATCGGCGCGCCTGTCCAGACATCTGGCAGCAGTTATCTGTGGTATTACGTCCGCTACAACAATCTGGCGGGATACATCCGCGGCGACTTCGTGCGCGTGTGCGACCAGAACGGCAATCCGCTGGGTGAAGCGACCGCTGCGCCTTCCGTTACCGCGACCCCTGTGGTCTATTCCGGCTATGTCAAGCTGACGAAAACCGGTGTCAACCTGCGTGTTTCCCCCGCGGGCAGGTCGCAGGGACAGTATGACATCGGGCTGATTCTCCCCATTGCGGGCGCGACGGTGTCCTCCGGACGCTATCAGTGGTTCTGCGTTCGCACGCCCGACGGCAAGACCGGCTATGTGCGCTCCGACTGCGCCGTGCCGTGCGACCTGAACGGCAATCAGGTGACGGTCACGCCGACACCCGCGCCGACCACGACCACGAGCATCAGCACCTACGGCTATATTCAGATTACCAAGCCCAGCACGAATCTGCGCCGCACCATCGGCGGTGAAACCATCCACCAGCTGGCGAAGGAGTCTGTCTGGCCGCTGATTGGCACAGTTATCACCACGAACGGCGTGACGTGGTATCCCGTCTCGGCGGACGGCTACACGGGCTTTGTGCGCGGCGACTGCGCCTACAAGCTCTCTGCCACACAGGAAGCCAGCTACCTCGCGGGCAAGGGCATCCCGAAGGAAACGCCTGCGCCTACGGGCAGCATTCAGCAGACCAATTATGTTCAGACGACGCTGGATTACGTCAACCTCCGCCAGACGGCCAGCCGCGACAGCAAGTCCGTCGCGAAGGTGCGTACGGGCACGGTGCTGGCGTTCAATGCCACGACCACGGCGGGCACGTCCACTTGGTACCGCGTTGTCTACAACTCCACGGAAGTGTGGGTGCTGGGCAGATGCGTCAAGGTGATGACGCAGGCGGAATATCAAGAATGGCTGAACAAGAACCCCGGCGCGGCAACGCCTCAGCCTGACGCGGCAAAGGGCTACATCGTTACCACGCGCGACGGCGTGAACATCCGCGCCACCGCGAACGGCAGCAGAATTCTCACCCGCGTGAACAAGGGAACGGTGCTCCCGTACTACGCTGAGAATATCAAGGCGGGCAGCTATACCTGGTATCTCATCCGCCTGAGCAACGGCACGGAAGGCTACATCCGCTCCGATATGGTAAGCAAGAGCAACAATAACGGCGGCACCCTGCCGACCGCGACGCCCGCGCCCAGCGGCAGTCCCACCACGAAGCCGAGCGCAACCTATACGACCCTGCGCCTTGGCTCGACGGGCGACGCTGTAACCCGCCTTGTGCAGGAACTCATCAATCAGGGTTACTACACCGGCAGCGTTACGAACGTGTACACCTCCGCGGTTCAGGCGGCGGTTCGCGCCTTCCAGAGCGCCAAGGGCTTGACGGTGGATGGCATTGCGGGCAAGCAGACGCAGCACGCGCTGTTCGGCACAGTTGAACCCGGCGCGGACGACTACACGGACTACAACTTCCAGTTCTACCCGGCAGAGAAGATTGACTGGTACACAGGCGGCATCCAGCAGCTGTGGGCGAAGGGCGCCAGCTACAAGATTTACGACGTGCGAACCGGCATCGTTTGGTGGGCGCGCCGCTGGGCGGGTTATAGCCACGCGGACATTGAGCCCGTGACGGCCGCCGACACTGCGCGCCTGTGCCAGATTTACGGCGTGAACAACGCGCAGGAAATCTGGGATAAGAACCTGTGGCAGCGCCGTCCCTGCCTGATTACCATTGGCAACAGGACGTTCGCGTGCTCCCTGTTCGGTATGCCGCACAATCCCGACGGCGACACCATCCCGGACAACAACATGACGGGTCAGATTTGTATGCACTTCACGAATTCGAAGGGTCACGAATCCGGCAAGGTGGACACCTACCATCAGCAAGCCATTGAGTACGCATGGCAGAACTGCCCGGCAGGACGCAAGTGACAAGGTAACACCGCGCAATTTGCAGCGGCAGCGGAAGCGCAGGAAGCCATCCCAAAAGAAAAATGCGCCCGACGAGTGGAGGAACAATAATCCTCCATCCGCCGGGCGTTTTGTTATACCACGGCCATGCCCTTTTCTTCCGTCAGGCGAAGAATCGCGCCGTCAATGCACTGCCCAATCTGCGTGCAAAGCCCAACTTGCAGCGCTTCGTCCTCTGCCAGCGCATCCCGAATCGTCTGCGCCATCTTTTTCTGATTGCTGTCGCTGAGCAGCCGCTGTTCATTCGCCGTCTTCCGCAGAAGTTTGGGGATGTTCATCTGCCGCATCAGCGGACGGGTCAGCTTGTCCAGCGCAGGACGGCTGACGAACATGGCAATCAGCCCAATTGCCGCGCCGATGACCAGCCCCACCGGGCCGGACGCAATCAGCGCGATCCCACTGCCACCGCAGAGGTTCGCCGCCATCATCGCGACGATAATATCCAGCAGCACCTCCATCAGCGGCATTTCCGGCATCGGCAGATTGTCCCGCATCGGCAGGGTTCTCGTTGTCACCATTGCTTGGCGAATCTGCAAGCGCTGCACATCCACGCCATACTGCTCGCAAAGGCGGTTGAGGTCACGCTGCACGTCCATCAGAATGTTGTCCAGCCACGGCGAGACCACTTCTGACAGCGCTGTGCTCCATTCCGGTGACATCAGCAGCGATTCCGCCTGCTTCTGGCACGCATCTTCCATGTCGCCCAGCGTTGCCGTTTCGCCCTGCCGCCACTTTCGGTATTCCGGCACGAGCACGCTGTCCGTTAGTTGACGCGCCATAGCGTCGGAAAGCTGCTCTGTCAGCGCGGGCATAGCGGACTGCACCTTCTGCTCCACCGCATCGCTTTCTACATATGCCGCGGCATCTGCCTTCAGCCGACCGACCATTTCGTCCACATGTCCCGCGTACGCCAATCCGCGCGCAATGTCAAATTCCGGCGTGGCAGAAACGTGCAGCACGCTGTCCGGGAATGTCTCACGGCAAAGCTGCTGGAAGAACGTCATCCGCGACGCGCCGCCTGTCAGCAGCACGACCTTCGGCGGACGCTGCGCCGTCATTTGCTGCGCCATCAGCAGACAGTTCATCATCCGGCTGCGGAAGGATTCACCCTCCAATAGCGGTGACGGGCGTTCGCACAGTTCCTCGACGATGGCGGCGCTGATGGTGAGGTTCAGCACATGCCGCCCTTCGCAGAAAATCGTCTCGCGCCTCGTCAGCTCTTCGCCTGTGCCGAGCGTGAAGAACTGCTCCTTGAGCCGCCGCGCGGACAGCATCATCCGGCTCTTCCACGCGCTTTTTTCGCGCAGGATTTCCCGCACAAGTTCCGCTTCCTCTGCGCACAGCGCGTCTACCGCCCGCTCCAGCAGCAGCTCATCCAGCATACCGCCGCCCAGCTGCACGCCCATTGTGTTGACGGCGTACTCCCGGCCGTCGCAGACATACGCCAAATCCATGGTGGAGGAGCCAAGGTCAATCACCAGCGCGCAGTCCATCAGCGCCCGGCGGAGCGTTTCGTCCTCTTCCGCTGTCGACGCGGACAGGAATGCCGCCCGCGATTCTGGCACGATGCGCACATTGGGCAGTCCCGCGTCCATCAGCAGGGACGCATAGCGCGTGCGGTCGCTGTCCGCCCAATCCGCCGGACAGCCCACGATGAAGCTGACGTCTTCCGTCTCCATGATATGGCGGACGACGCTATGGTCTTGCAGGGCGGTCAGGACACCTTTTGCGAAGGCGGCGACGGTCTGGTTGACGAAATCGCTGTTGGTGCGGAAGTTGCGCTTGAAGCAGACGCGGAGGTCTTCAGCCTGGGGGTTGTCGCTGGCAAGTGCGCCAACGACGGGATGACCATCATAGCGGGCGAGAGCGGTGATGAAGCTGTTGCGCCCGTGGACAGGGAGGATAACGGGAGCAATGTGCTGGTCGGAATAGAGGGCGACACAGCTTTCACCGTCGCCCAGGTCAAAGCCAAAATAACGCATAATTCACCTCACTGGGATAGGAATAAGAGAATAAACACGCGGAAGAACTATGGTAGAGATGCCAACTCAATCGCGCGGAGGGGTCAAGGGGGGGACTTCGTCCCTTTTCGTCTGCCCCTTGTGGGGTTTGGGGCAACGCCCCAACCGTTCCACGGGCGACCGATTCAAAGGGAAAAGCCAACAAAGGTGCAGGCAGCGAAGCGTCCCTGCCAGTAACTTTGCGCTTCCTCAGAAGCGCCCCCAAGCTGCTCTTCCCCCAAGATTCCGTGAAGAACCAACGAAAAGCGGTCTGCCGAAGCAGACCGCATGGAAATCACAGATTCGCCCGCTTGTAGGATTTGCTGGGCGTGAGATCGTAGAACACGCGCTGCACCTTCGGGCATTGCGCGAGGATGTGCGCCGTCACGCGCTCCAGCAAATCCGCCGTGAAGCGCGCCGTGTTTCCAGCCGCGCCCTCCGCCGTCTGAACTGCCCGCAGCGTCACGACATAGCCACCGTCGGGGAAGGGCGAGAGCGCCAGCGCCGCGAAATACTGCCACAGGCGCTTGTTCTGGTTGCTGTCCTCAACGTCGTGACGGAAAATGTCGTCCGCCTCGCGCAGAATGTCAAGGCGCTCGGCGGTCACATCTGCCATAATGCGCGACGCTAAGCCGCTGCCGGGGAAGGGCTGCCGATTGACCAGCACGGCGGGCATCCCCAGCTCCTGCCCGACCTGCCGGATTTCGTCCTTGAACAGCTCGCGAACAGGCTCGATAATCGGCAGACCGTCGATGGTGCTGCCCGTGTGCGGGCGATAGAGCGTGTCGGTGACGTTCGTGCCCTGAATGACAAGGCGGATGTCGTCAATTGCGGCTGCCTCGCGGCTCAGGATGGACATCAGGCGTTCGGTGACGATGCGCTCCTTTTCCGCCGGGTCGCTGACGCCGGCAAGTGCAGTCAGGAACTCCTCGCGTGCGTCGATTCGCCGCAGATTCAGCCCCAGATTGTCGTGATAATACGCCATCACCTGCTCAGACTCATTCTTGCGCAGCAATCCGGTGTCGATGAAAATGCAGTGGAGCTTGTGTCCGATGGCGAGGTTGCCCAGCACGGCGCACACGCCGCTGTCAATGCCGCCGGACAAGCTGCACAGCGCGCTGCCGCCATTCGCCGCGCGGTCGATTTCCTCGCGGGCGCGGTCAATCAGCGCCTGATTCGTCCACCACGCGGTGCAGCCGCAGATGTTCTGGCAGAAGCTGACGAGCAGATGACTCGAAAAGGGGTCGTTCCGCTCCAGTTGGAAGGAGAAGCCCCACACGTCGCGGCGGCTGGCGTGGAAACCGAGCATCCCGCCGTCTGTTGTGGCAATCGGCGTCGCCTGCGCGCCGTCCAGCGACATGAACCGCGCGGTCGGCTGATAACGGTCGGTGTCCTCCATGCCGTCCAGCAGGGCATCAGATGCGTCCAGATGAATCTGCATCGCGCCGTCCTGCGGCACGGGTTCGCTCAATTCGCCGCCCAGCGTCTGGCACAGCGACAGCGCCGAATCGCCCACGCAGAGCATTGGCAGCCCGGTTTGCAGATAATCCATCAAGAACGGCACATCCGCCGCTTCGCCGCTGACGCCTGCCGCCAGCACAATGCCGCGCGCGCCCATGCGCTGGATATCTTCCGCAGCACAGGCGGACGACACAATCCGGCAGTAAAAATGCTCCGCGCGGAGCTTCTGCGCCATCATCCGGCACGCGCTGCCGTTCAGATTGACAACGACCACCAAATCCTGCATGAATCTTTCCTCCCCAATGCCGAAAAATCCTGAAGCGTTCCCCGTAATGTTGTATGTACCCGGCGGCTTTTGGTGCCGGTTTCCTTCAAGCGGAGAAATTCGCAAGGGACAGAACGCGCGGTTCAGCAGAATCCGCTTTGATTGCTTCTATCCTTCACGAGAAAAACTCTTTCTATTCATTCGCCCCCCAAGTGGCAAAATCCTTTTTTTACGCGTGAGAATTTTGTGTTTTCTCAAAGAATATAGCGAAAACACAGGAGAGCGAAAAAAGTTGCAGAAAAATTTGATTTTGGTGTTTCACTTTGCCTCAAAGCGGGGTATACTGTTTTCAGGCGGAAACGCCGGACAAAATGAATGGAAAATCGGCTGAAAAGCCAGAATTAATTGAGGAGGAACATCAATATGAAGTGGGTTTGCAGCGTGTGCGGTTATGTTTACGAAGGCGAGAAGGCGCCGGAGCAGTGCCCGGTTTGCAAGGCGCCGGCGAGCAAGTTCATCAAGCAGGAAGCCGAAATGGCATGGGCGGCGGAGCACGTCGTGGGCGTTGCGAAGGGCGCGCCGGAGGAAATCATTCAGGGCCTGCGCGAGAACTTCCAGGGCGAATGCACCGAGGTCGGCATGTATCTGGCGATGGCGCGCGTGGCGCACCGCGAGGGCTATCCGGAAATCGGCCTGTACTGGGAGAAGGCCGCCTATGAAGAGGCTGAGCATGCGGCGAAGTTCGCCGAGCTGCTGGGCGAGGTCGTGACCGACTCCACCAAGAAGAATCTTGAAATGCGTGTGGATGCCGAGAACGGCGCGACCGAAGGCAAGGTTGAGCTGGCCAAGCTGGCCAAGCAGTATAACCTTGACGCGATCCACGACACCGTGCATGAGATGGCTCGCGACGAAGCCCGCCACGGCAAGGCGTTCGCGGGACTGCTCAAGCGGTACTTCGGCAAGTAAGAAATTCAGATATTGTTTGAAAAACGAGGGTTGCATCTTCAAAGAGGTGCAGCCCTCTTTTCGCGCTCTGAACGCCAAATTATGTCATTTTTATGTCGCGAGAGGGTTTCCACAGCACATTGTTTTTCTGATTATGTCACACCAAATGACGCTTATATTTTGCAATAAAACGGGGGCTGCTTCTGAAAACGGTACAGCCCTTACTTCGTAAGAAGTTGTACAAAAGTTGTACGCTGAGTTTCAAACTGCGGCAAAAAGAGCGCGAAAACAGCTCAAAGTGGTACATCGAAGAAGTGGTACATATTTCGTGGCTACATTATAGCATGAAACTTGTAAACGAAAACAGAACATCTTGATTGATTTTACAGGCATTTTTTCAACAATAGCAGAATAAATTAGATACATCTTTTGATAGAGCGGCGGTCGAAAAACCATTGCTTTTTTTGTTTTTACATCGAAACATCGTACAATAAAACGACTGGTTATTGATGGGGCTATCGCAGGTTAGATGAATGTGAGCGAACTCGCGCGGATTTGTGATTTGAGCAGACCGACAGTTTATAAATATTTGAAGATGGTTGGATAAAGAAAGCCCTCTTTCCGAAGAGGAAAGAGGGAAAATTCGCTCATTTATTTCTGAATAGCCATATACCAATGATTAGATTTCATCAGTGTATTTTTAGAAAGAAAGTCGGATCCATAATTGTATTCTTCAATGTCGGAAAATGAGCTCCTGTAATCATTGTAATCGCATCTTGCAGATAGAGAGCCATTTGTCTTAAAAAACCATATTGCACCCGTTGGAGACATATTCTTTGTCAATTCCGCTCCAGAATATACAACATATCCTCTAGATGGAGCAACTTGCTTCAAATCTTGTAGAATAGGAATATCGTTTTTGTTGCTATACTTCATAACGTACACTAAACCTGTATTTATAAAGAAATGTGTGTCACAATATTCCTTAGTTAAATTCACACATTTGAATGCGATTTGTGTGCTAATCATTTGAGATAATGGATAAGATAAAACTATCACTATTGCTATTGTTATCCACATAGCCAGAAAACGTCTTTTCTTTTTAATAGAATTATTTTCCATATTTTATTTGCTCCTCAAAACATTTACTAAAATTTGATAGAACCAACAAGTTTTGACTCTGAAAATAGTTGGCTGATTTAGAAAAGGCTGGCGGTATAAGTAGCACTGATAAAACCGCCGATAGCGCTAATGAT
>ERZ827197.1133-NODE-1133-length-23847-cov-4.348731_pt1 | contig 23847 bp, 16 predicted proteins | sample MGYA00519867_ERZ827197 | MGnify/ENA primary metagenome ERZ827197 (study PRJEB31778, sample SAMEA3449278) | human gut metagenome | biome: human gut; feature: human-associated habitat; material: faeces | place: United Kingdom | collected 2010/2012 ...
AACCCCACCCCTCAGAAACTCCCGTCTCTGAGAGCTCGCCCCTGTCGTCCCCGACGCCACTCCATACCCCTGATTTTCTGTTCATAACCCTTTGATAATATCTAATATATAGATTAATATCCTTTTTACACTATTAAAGGAAATTGTTTGGAGAAAGGTATGACAGCAGTGATTATAATTTTACGAATGGGATTTTGGGTTAGGGACGGAGATATTCTTAAAAAGTTTTTGATAAAATAGAGATATATAAAAAAGAACGAGGAGCATGAATACTCCCCCTTCCAAATGTTTTCACAACGGAATAATCCTTATTGTGATTTGCTTTCAAATTTGTGTTGACAAATATACATATAATTTTTTTATACTATTGTATTTTTCGATAAATTTTTTTATGTTTACATATTAAATATAATAATACCATAAAATATATAGTAGGCATGAAAAACATTTTGGGATTGGATTTAGGCTCGAATAGTATAGGTTGGGCTATTGTAAAAGCATTGAAAAATGAAGATGGAAAGGAAATCTTACAAAGCATAGATCTTGCAGGAAGTAGGATTATTCCTATGGATCAAGCAACTTTGGGCAATTTTGAAAACGGAAATTCTGTGTCTCAAACAAGAGAAAGAACAGGTTACCGAAGTGCTAGAAGATTGAGGGAGAGGTATTTATTGAGAAGAGAAAGGCTGTTAAGAGTGCTGAATTGTATGGGATTTTTGCCAGAACATTATTCTCAAAATATTGATAAATATGGTAAATTCTTTCTTGATAATGAGGTAAAACTTTCATGGAAAAAAGATAAGATGGGAAAGAACGAATTTATTTTTTTAGATTCGTTTAATGAAATGTTGGAAGATTTTAGACACTCACAACCGCAATTATTGTTAGATGGACGTAAAGTGCCTTATGATTGGACAATTTACTATCTCCGTAAAAAAGCTTTGACTGAGAAGATCTCCAAAGAAGAGCTGGCATGGATACTCTTAAATTTTAATCAAAAGCGAGGCTATTTTCAACTTCGTGGAGAAGATGAAGAAGTTCAGGGTAAAAAAATAGAATTTTATGCCTTGAAAGTTGTTCGAGTGGAAGACACAGGAGAGAAAAAGGGAAAGGACACATGGTATAATGTGTATTTAGAGAGTGGTTTGGGAGATACGGATGATTATTGGGTATATCGTAGGGCTAGCAGTGTTCCCATTGATGAGTGGGAAGGGCAAGTTAAAGAGTTTATCGTAACGACAACTCTCGATAATAACGGGAGTCCTCAGATTGATAAAGAAGGAAAGGTGAAGCGTTCTTTTAGTATCCCGAAACCAGAAGATTGGATGTTAGTCAAAAAGAAGACAGAAGTAGATATTAAATCATCTGGTAAAACAGTGGGGACTTATATTTATGATACGTTATTACAAAAGCCAGATCAAAAAATTAAAGGAAAATTAATTCGAACCATAGAACGAGAAAACTATACAAACGAGTTATCTCTAATTTTGGAAAATCAAAAAAAATTCCATCTTGAATTACAAGATAGGGAATTATATCATCAATGTATAGAATTGCTTTATTATAAAAATGAGGCACATAAAAGAGTTATTGGAACTTGGGATTTTACTTCGTTATTCATAAAAGACATATTGTTTTATCAACGACCATTGAAAAGCAAAAAGGCTTTGATTGATAATTGCCCGTATGAAGAATCCTTTTATATAGAAAATGGGGAGAAAAAAAGTAAACCAAGGAAATGTATTGCAAAATCCCATCCTCTGTTCCAAGAATTTCGGATATGGCAGTTTATTTCCAATTTAAGGATTTATCAAAAAGTGAAAGAGGTGGACGGCAAATTGCAGTTTAACGTTGATGTAACAAGTGATTTTTTGAGAGATGAAAGCGCTTATGTGGAATTGTTCAAATGGCTTAATGAACGGGCAGAGGTTTCGCAAGAAGATTTGTTGAAGCATTTAGGCCTTAAAAAGACGAAGACGGAAGATACGGTGTCTTTATATCGATGGAATTATGTAGAGGATAAAAAATATCCCGGTAATAAAACTCGTAGTTCTATTTTGAAAAAGTTATTGAACGATGAAAAAGAAGCTCTTTCGGAAGATATAGAATTAAAAATATGGCACTTGCTTTATTCCGTTTCAGCACAGTCTGAGATAGATAAAGCTCTTAGTTCGAAAAATGTGTCAACAAAAGGGATTTATTCTGGATTGAGTGTATATTTTTCCGATGAGACGATACAGAAAATAAAAAATGTGAAACTGGAAAGTGGGTATGGCTCGTATTCGGCAAAGGCTATTGGCAAGTTGCTGCCTTTGATGCGAAGAGGAAAATATTGGAATTTAGAATCTATTGATAATCATACAAAGGAGCGTATCGAAAAGATTCTTAATGGAGAGTGTGACGAGACTATCAGAGCAAGAACAAGAGAAAAATCAATTTCTCTTACCGATATTTCTCAATTCAAAGGGTTACCACTGTGGCTCGCTTGTTATATCGTTTATGATCGCCATTCGGAACTTAAAACAATTAAAAAGTGGAATGGCCCTGAAGATATTGATAAATTCTTGAAAGAGTTTAAACAACACACGTTACGTAATCCTATAGTTGAACAAGTGATTATGGAAACACTTCGTGTAGTTCGGGACATTTGGAGACGAGTAGGTTCCATAGACGAAATTCATATCGAAATGGGGAGGGATATGAAACAAACAGCCCAAGAACGGGCAAGACGCAGTGCTATTATCAGTAGGAATGAAAATGACAATTTACGCATCAAAGCGTTACTCCATGAATTTATGAACCCGGAACTTGGAATTGAAAATGTTCGTCCATATTCTCCTGCACAACAAGAAATTTTGCGTATCTATGAAGATGGAGTGTTGAGCAGTGTTTCTGAAATAGAAGATGAAATAAAGAATATACTGAAAAAATTCAATGAAAGTGAAGAGGGAAAGCGTCCGACCAAGAACGAAATAATTCGTTACAAATGTTGGTTAGAGCAAAAGTATCGTTCTCCCTATACAGGCGAAATAATACCATTAGGAAAATTGTTCACACCAGCCTATCAGATAGAACATATAATTCCGCAAGCTCGTTTCTTTGATGATTCATTTACCAACAAGGTTATATGTGAGGCCGAAGTCAATGCCAAGAAAGGCGATTTGTTGGGATATGAGTTTGTTAAAGAAAAAGGTGGCGAAATTGTAGAATTAAGCGGAGGACGGAACGTGAGAATCTTTTCGGTAGAAGAATATGAAGATTTCGTAAAAGAGCATTATAAAAGTAATAAGCAGAAGATGCAACGTCTTTTGGCCGAGGATATTCCTACTGAATTTAGTCATCGACAGTTGAATGACAGCCGGTATATAAGCAAATATATTCGGAATCTGTTATCCAATATTGTGCGTGAAGATGATGAACAAGAATCTGTTTCTAAGAATGTAATCTCTTGCAACGGTGCGATTACCGATAGATTGAAAAAAGATTGGGGTGTGAATGATGTATGGAATCATATTATTTTACCTCGCTTTGTGCGGTTAGAGGAAATAAGAGCAGATAATGGTGAAAAATTTACAGCCTTTAATCAGGAAGGACATCGAATTCCAAGTATGCCATTGATACATCAAAAAGGTTTCAATAAAAAACGTATAGACCATAGACATCATGCTATGGATGCTATTGTCATAGCTTGTACCACTCGTGATCATGTGAATTTATTGAATAACGAATGCTCAAATCCTCAAAATAATGTTAATAAGCATCAATTGTCAAGAAAATTACGTAGATATGAGAATGTGTCGTACAAACAAGATGGGAAACTAAAAGAACGGGAAGTACCGAAAGAATTTCTAAAACCGTGGGAAGAATTTACAAGAGATGTTGAGTTCGCTTTAAAAAATGTGATAGTGAGCTTTCGCCAGAATCTGAGAGTGTTGAATAAAACAGTCAATTATTTCCAACATTGGAAAGATAATTCCTCCGAAAAAGAATGGAAAGAACAAAAGTCTGCCGATCATTGGTCGATAAGGAAGCCTTTACATAAAGAGACCGTTTCGGGAGAGGTGTTTTTATGGAGAACTAGATTTGTTTCGTTGAGTGAAGTATTGACAAATCTAGATCCAAAGAGAATTGTAGAAAAAGATTTAAGGTCAAAAATATTAGAGTTGCAGCGTAAAGGCTATGATATTGAGCGAATAAAAAAATATTTCGAGGATAATAAAGATGTTTGGCAAGATGTGAATCTGTCGAAAATAGAGGTGCGTTATTATTCTCGTGAGATAGTAGATCCTCAAACAGAATTACCTAAAAATCGTTATTTTGCAACTCGTTTTGGAAAAGATCTTATTAGTTTGTTTAGTGGGGTTTCCAATTTTGAGAGAGCTAAAAAAATAATAGAAAGCATAACCGATACAGGTATTCAAAAGATTCTGTTTAGGCATCTTGAAAATAAAGGTAATGATCCGGTACTTGCATTCTCCCCGGAAGGTATAGATGAAATGAACAGAACAATAAAGACATTGAATAATGGGAAAGATCATAAGCCTATATATAAGGTGCGTATATACGAGTGTAGTACGATGAAATTCCCGTTAGGCTCAGTAGGAAATAAGTCCAAGAAATTTGTTGAGGCAGCAAAAGGCACCAATTTGTATTTTGCTGTTTATGAGAAAGAAGTGGAGAACGATCGTGGAGAGTGCCATAAAGAGCGAGCTTTTAAGACTATTCCGTTGAATGATGTTATTCGTAATTTGAAACAAGGACTAAGCATTGCTCCTAATGATGAAAATGGAAATCCTCCGGCATTTATATTGTCTCCGAATGATTTGGTCTATTTGCCGACAAAAGAGGAATTAGAAACTGGTTCAATAAGCCAACCGTTAGATAGAAATAGGATATATAAGATGGTAAGCTGCACTGGAAATGTGGCTCATTTTATACCTGCTTTTATTGCCATACCTATTCTTCAAACAATAGAACTTGGCAGTAAAAATAAGGCTCAGAAAGCATGGACTGGTGAGATGATAAAAGAGAGTTGTATCCCCATAAAGGTTGATAGATTGGGAATATTAATATCCATAAATGGGAGAGCGGTATGATCAAACGCACATTATATTTTGGGAATCCCTCGTATCTGAGTTTGCGCAATGCACAGCTAGTACTGCGTCTGCCTGAAGTGTCGAATAACGACACATTACCCGATACTTTCAAAAAGGAGGCGGAACGGACGATTCCTATCGAAGATATAGGAGTGGTCGTACTCGATCATTCGCAGATAACAATCACACAAGGATTGCTTGAAGCCCTTCTCGAAAACAATTGCGCTATTATCACTTGCGATAAAAGTCGTTTGCCTGTGGGACTCATACTACCCCTTTGTGGGAACACGACACAAAACGAACGGTTCCGAGACCAACTTAATGCTTCGTTACCTTTGAAAAAGCAACTTTGGCAACAGACAGTGCAGCAGAAGATTGCCAATCAAGCTGCAATTTTGGAGAGCCGGGGAATTGTAGCTAAAAATATGCGGGTATGGGTGGGCGAAGTCCGTAGTGGAGACATCGATAATATGGAGGCACGGGCTGCCGCCTATTATTGGTCGAGTATATTCCCTCACCTCGATAGTTTTCGCAGAGACAGAGACGGCGATCCCCCCAACAATCTACTCAATTATGGCTATGCTATTCTTCGGGCTGTTGTCGCTCGGTCGCTCGTTATTAGCGGGTTGTTACCTACTTTGGGCATACATCATCATAACCGTTATAATGCATATTGTTTGGCCGATGATGTGATGGAGCCTTATCGCCCCTATGTCGATGGCTTGGTCTGTGAAATCATGGAAAGTGGAAAAGACTATTCGAGGTTAACAACCGAATTGAAAGCAAAGCTATTGTCTTTACCGGTGGTAGAGGTAGGCATTCAAGGGCGGCGTAGTCCTTTGATGGTCGCAGTCGCCCAAACTACCGCCTCTTTATACAAATGTTTTAACGGGGAGTTACGTAAAATCATCTATCCAGAATTATAATTAATATGGATAGATTCAGCGAATATCGTATTATGTGGGTATTGGTATTTTTCGATTTGCCAACAGAGTCGAAACGGGAACGTAAATTATATGCCGACTTCCGTAAGAAACTGTTGCAAGATGGATTTACTATGTTTCAATTTTCCATTTATGTACGGCATTGTCCTAGTCGGGAGAATGCCGATGTACATATCCGCCGGGTGAAGCTTTCTTTACCGCCGTTTGGAAAAGTAGGTATTCTCTGTGTTACTGATAAACAATTCGGTATGATGGAAATTTTCTATGGGAAGAAAGAGGTAAAGTCACAGGTTCTACCTCAACAGCTCGAACTCTTTTGAAAAACAAAAAGCCGGTTTTTTAACCGGCTTTTTGATGAAATACAGCTTTAATTTTTAATTCTAATTGGTTGTGTAATTGTTTGACTATTAAATGACTATACAAATTGTGCTGTATTTAATATGTCAAAGATACAAATTTGAAAGCGAATCACAACTTGTTCGGTTATCTTTGTCGCAGCATTTTCGCTGTATTTAATATGTCAAAGATACAAATTTGAAAGCGAATCACAACGTCCCGAACTGGAAGGTGGCTACTCCCGATGCTGTATTTAATATGTCAAAGATACAAATTTGAAAGCGAATCACAACATGCTTTCCCCTTCTTGATATTCGTAGTTGGCTGTATTTAATATGTCAAAGATACAAATTTGAAAGCGAATCACAACTATTTGAACTATAAGGTTCTAAGGTTGAGAGCTGTATTTAATATGTCAAAGATACAAATTTGAAAGCGAATCACAACGGCTTCTTGTGTATCTACGCCGGAGATTTTGCTGTATTTAATATGTCAAAGATACAAATTTGAAAGCGAATCACAACGTAATTCTACGAACTTTATTTTCAATGCTTGCTGTATTTAATATGTCAAAGATACAAATTTGAAAGCGAATCACAACTTACATTTGTCATGTATTCAATCCATGCAGCTGTATTTAATATGTCAAAGATACAAATTTGAAAGCGAATCACAACGAGTCCTCAGCAAGGCCGAGCGCCTCTTGTGCTGTATTTAATATGTCAAAGATACAAATTTGAAAGCGAATCACAACATATCTTCATCAGAAGTGACTGGCTGACCGGCTGTATTTAATATGTCAAAGATACAAATTTGAAAGCGAATCACAACTTCAATGCTTCAAAAGAAGACAAGTAATCATGCTGTATTTAATATGTCAAAGATACAAATTTGAAAGCGAATCACAACCCTTATACTTTTATCCACAAAAAAGGCCGGGCTGTATTTAATATGTCAAAGATACAAATTTGAAAGCGAATCACAACTAGCTTACCTGTAACCCTAAATCGGCATCTGCTGTATTTAATATGTCAAAGATACAAATTTGAAAGCGAATCACAACAAATCTCATATTGTTCTGTTTGTTTAGTTTGCTGTATTTAATATGTCAAAGATACAAATTTGAAAGCGAATCACAACACTTGATAATGAGTGTATTCCTGGCGTCAGCTGTATTTAATATGTCAAAGATACAAATTTGAAAGCGAATCACAACTCCAATTTGTCACACAGTTTTTCCAACAGAGCTGTATTTAATATGTCAAAGATACAAATTTGAAAGCGAATCACAACCACAGTGTAAAAGTACATCTATTTTCTTTAGCTGTATTTAATATGTCAAAGATACAAATTTGAAAGCGAATCACAACTCAAAGGTACACGAGCATATTCCTGATTATGCTGTATTTAATATGTCAAAGATACAAATTTGAAAGCGAATCACAACTTATCTATGGCTTTATTCAAGAATTGTATGGCTGTATTTAATATGTCAAAGATACAAATTTGAAAGCGAATCACAACCACCACATAGTAATTTCCTGCCTCGCCAATGCTGTATTTAATATGTCAAAGATACAAATTTGAAAGCGAATCACAACCTCTTGCACACAGACAAATGAAGACAAAGCGCTGTATTTAATATGTCAAAGATACAAATTTGAAAGCGAATCACAACATTTCGTGTAGAATAGCAAAACTCTCCTTGCTGTATTTAATATGTCAAAGATACAAATTTGAAAGCGAATCACAACCCGAGTTCTGTTACAAACCAGTGTCTTATAGCTGTATTTAATATGTCAAAGATACAAATTTGAAAGCGAATCACAACAGTCGTCGGCTTTTACTTTTTCTCCGTATAGCTGTATTTAATATGTCAAAGATACAAATTTGAAAGCGAATCACAACTCTTTTCGTCGTTCTTTCATAGCGTTCCATGCTGTATTTAATATGTCAAAGATACAAATTTGAAAGCGAATCACAACTCCCGGTTTGAGGTTGTGTAATAGGGCAAGGCTGTATTTAATATGTCAAAGATACAAATTTGAAAGCGAATCACAACCAGATACAGCATTCTTCCGAATCATTAATAGCTGTATTTAATATGTCAAAGATACAAATTTGAAAGCGAATCACAACGATATGTTTCCTTATCCCAATTATGCTTATGCTGTATTTAATATGTCAAAGATACAAATTTGAAAGCGAATCACAACAAGGGCTTACACATATACTAGATAATATAGCTGTATTTAATATGTCAAAGATACAAATTTGAAAGCGAATCACAACAACACTAACAGGATTCAGTTTCATATCCAGCTGTATTTAATATGTCAAAGATACAAATTTGAAAGCGAATCACAACATGAACATCTGCTTATTCTTCAGTAGGTTGGCTGTATTTAATATGTCAAAGGTACAAATTTGAAAGTGACTCACAACGATGAGGTGCAAACTTTGGCTAAATACTACGTCGTCAAGGCAAATGTTTGTGTATCGAATGGGGTTAAATTAATGCTAACTACTTTGTTTCCAAATTGATACAATAGGGAATGTTAATATACAGTTTCCATGCCTATATCCGAGACTCATTCGGTGTCACACCTATCGCTTTCTTGAATATTCGTGTAAAATGCTGGGAATATTGAAAATCAAGAATGACGGGTTAAATATTGGTACAAGATAGGAGGAAATTTTGACGTGGGCAAGTTGTGGAAGATTGATGTTTTTCCCGACGAGGATGTTCTTCGTGATTGAATTGCCTTTCTTCTCTGACAATCTCTTGGCTGACCAATTTGGAATCGACAAAAGTAAAAGCTGTCGTGACGATGAACCAACTTCCCCGATATAAATCTTCTTTATAAAACAATGTTTCCCTTTTGTGCTTATCGTAAGTATAAGCCATTTCTTTGTTAAACGGTTTGCCAAACTTTTGGATAAACTCATTTTGGCTCATACCTAATTCGACTTGTGTGCCTGAGAATTTACTTACTAATTGGGACGTATAGCAACTACTCAGGAAACATAGACATAGCAACGGAACTAATATCTTGAATTTCATATTGCATTTATTGATTTGGTTTGCGAAGATAAGGAAAATCACGGAGCGGTACAATAGCTGTAAATGCTGTTTAAGAATTACTAAATGAATATGAATTGCTTGTTTTGGATGTAGACAATGGCTTTCTGCTTGGAAAGAATTTCATAATCGATAAGTCCGTCAGCCGTATTTAATATGCCAGAGCTGCAAATTTGAAAGCGAATCACAACCTTAAAGGAGTACGGCTCTTACCAGCAGCAGCTGTATTTAATATGTCAAAGGTACGGATTTGAAATTAAATCATAATTAATTTAGTTGGATTTTAAACTGTTAATTTCTTATGTGTTGAGAATACCACGGATAAATACTATTGAATTACAGTGTTGGTAGGTGTGTTTTGTGTGGAAAAGCGTATCTTTGATAGCTCAATCAAAGGGATAATGAATGTATGGAACCGTTGGGTATTTGTCGTACGGCTTTTTATGTGTCTAAAAAGATCATGTGTGCCGTACTTATCGTATTTTCATTGAGAGGCAGAGCGCAGAGCAGTGTAATGATGGAGAAGGAGACTTGTGCGTTTCTTCAATCTTTGCCTGCGGGTTTACAAAAGACACAGGCCGATGCCGTGCGTCGCGCCATAAACGGGGATTGTACCGCTTTGATATCTGTGCGTAATTCGCGTAATACGAACCCTGAATCGAAAAGTGGGGTAGTGGCAACGGATATCGGAGGGTGTTATCGTTTGTATCGCCCTGCCGGATTCGATACTATTCCGTTGCCTGTGTTGATTTACTTACATGGGGGTGGCTGGTGTTTCGGGAGTATCAATAGTTGCGCTCATTTTTGTGCGGAGTTATCGTATAGGGCAAAGATTGCTGTGTTGGCCGTGGAATATCCCTTAGCACCCGAACATGCTTATCCTGCCGCCCTCAATGCTTGTACCGAGGCCGTCGCATTCGCTTTCGAGCATGCCGGGGAGTATGGCTTTCTTCCCGATCGGATATCTATCGGCGGAGATAGTTCGGGCGGGAATCTTGCTCTTGCTACGGCTCTTAACCTAATTCTTGCAAAGGATTCTCACTCTTGCCGCATGGACAGTGGAACGATGTGCTCTTCACTTTGTTCGCTCGTGTTGTTTTATCCGGTGACAAAAGCTTGGGCAGACGGTTCGTCTTCGTGGAAAAACTATGCCGAGGGATATGGTCTCGATGCCCAATTGATGGAGGCTTTCAATGCCGCATACATCGGTACAGGAGATGCTCGCCAGCCTCTTGTCTCGCCGGGCGTAGCCGATGACGAGCTACTGAAACAGCTACCGCCGACGCTTATCGTCAATGCCGAGCGGGATATTCTTTTATGTCAGGGGAAGGAATTGGCGGCCAGACTTTCCGGGCTCGGCGTTGCCGTGAGCCATACGGTTTTGCCTCATACGGTGCATCTCTTTATCACCGTGCCGGGACAGCCTGCGGCATTCGGGGAGTCTGTTCGTTTAGCCGCCGACTTTCTCACGTTAGAGTAGGGGAATCATTCCGTATCAGAGAGGTGGCTTTACAACTATATCGGGATTGAGACTCCTTAGATGATCGATGAATGCTTGCCTCTGTTTGGGAGACAAGACGAGAGTCTTTTTGTCGGCGAAGCGGATTTCTATCCTGTCCATCGATAAGGCTGGTGCGCTTAAACAACTATTGGTTTTCGAGATTTTCGTTATTCGGTCGATCGGGAAGGAGGACGACAAGAATATGCCGCATTTGATATGCAGCGTGCCGTTGTCTATGGTGTAGCTCGTGTTACAGAACGGGTCGGCAATGAAAGCGGCCGTGACGACCAATAAGGCGAGGGCTATCCAAGAGAATTCGAACAGGAGCGGCAGGTAGGACAGAAGGACAATTGCTATAATGGCGATTAGCAAGCCTTTATCGACCTTTGATTTGTAAACAGTTTTCATTGTCTCGTAGGAGATTAGAATATCCCTCCACCAAGCATAAGGCGCAGTATACCCAAAACGATAGATACGATGCAGAGGGTTTTGCCATTGTCTGATTTGAGAATGGCACAGATGATGAGGAAAATGACCGATATGGGTATGGCCACCCAGTTGAGAAATCCCAATAGGGGAATAAATGCGACAAGGGTGATGAGCAGTGCTACGATACCTAAGAATGTTCCCATTGTTTTATGCTTTTTGTCGATTAACAAATGTATTTTGTGATTTGTTCCGGGGGATCGATGTCTTGTCAATCCATTCGGGTTTTATAGTCGTAGTAGTCGTATTCCCGCCAGATTTCCACTTTCCCGTCGCTTTTGAGGCAGGCTATGGAGGGGTGGGGGATTCCGTTGAACATGGTTGTCTTGACTGTCGTATAGTGAATCATATCCTCGAATATGATTCGGTCTCCTATTTGCAATTCGTGGTCGAAATGCCAGTCTCCTATATAGTCGCCGCTCAGACAGGAGTTTCCTCCCATACGATAGGCGTATGTGCCGAGAGCGGGTTCTACCGAGCCTCGTATCGCCGGTTTATAGGGCATTTCGAGACAGTCGGGCATGTGACAGGCAAAAGAGACGTCGAGAATGGCTGTTTTGATACTGTGGTTCTCGACTATATCGACTATGGTGGATACTAATGTACCGGTCTGCCAAGCGAATGCGCTGCCGGGTTCGAGAATGATTTCGAGGCCGGGGTGTCTTTGTTTGAAGCCCCGGAGGAGGTTAATCAAATGTGCGGTATCGTAATCCTTGCGGGTCATGAGGTGACCGCCTCCCATGTTCAGCCATTTGATATGGGGGAGCAGATGCCCGAATCGGTCTTCGACCTGTGCCAAAGTCTTTTCGAGGTCGTAGGAGGTGGACTCGCAGAGGGTGTGGAAATGAAGCCCCTCCACTCCCTGCGGAAGTTCAGGCAGCTTGTCGGCGGTTATTCCTAATCGGGAACCCGGTGCGCAGGGATTGTAGAGGTCGGTTTCTACCTCGGAATATTCGGGGTTGATACGCAACCCGCACGATACCCGATTGCCGTCGGCTACTACTTGGGGGTAAAACCGTTCGAATTGAGTCAGGGAGTTGAAGGTAATGTGGCTGCTGTATTTGAGTATTGTCGGGAAATCCCGCTCGGTATAGGCCGGTGAGTAGGTGTGTGCCGGACTGCCCATCTCCTCGAATGCCAGCCGTGCTTCGTGTATGGAGCTGGCTGTGGAGTGCGGAATATATTCCCGTATGACGGGGAATGATTTCCAAAGGGCATAGGCTTTGAACGCCAGTATAATATTTACTCCGGCGGCTTCTTTGACGGAGCGAATGAGAGCGAGGTTGCGGCGCAATAGTTCTTCTTCGAGAACATAGCAGGGCGATGGTATTTGCGATAGCGTATCGTGCATGACGTATGAAAATTATTCTATGATTGTGAACTTGGCGAATTTGAGCAGGAGCTGTTTGCGCCCGACGTTTTCAAATTCGACGGTTATTTTGCAGTTGTCTCCCGTATCTTCTATGGCTGTAACGGTTCCGTTTCCGAAGCGGGCATGGCAGATGAGTGTTCCTATTTCTACCTGCCCGGCAGCGGTCGCGACTGTGGATTGTGTCGTAGAATGGGTTTCACCTGTGGGTTTAGAGTCTATCTTGGTCAACCGTTTGCCCGGAGACGGAGCAGCGAATGGTCTCGGTGCAGGTGTGCGATCCGTATCTTCTTCGTTCCATCGGGAAGTTTTGCGCGGTCTTTCCGCATCGAATGGAAATCGGTTCCACGATATGGTTTCTCTGGGAGACTCTTGTTTGGTTTGTACCGGCATATCGACGTATCGAGAATCGAGGTCTTTGATGAACCGGCTTGGAGGGGAGGAGACCGTTTGTCCGTTACGATAGCGGGAGAGGGCATACGTGAGGGTGCAGTTTTCTTCTGCGCGGGTGATGGCCACATAGAGCAGACGTCGTTCTTCTTCAATTTCCCGTTCACTGTTTTTACTCATGGCCGAAGGAAAGAGGTCTTCTTCTACTCCAACAATGAAAACTTGTTTGAACTCCAATCCTTTCGATGCATGGACCGTCATCAAGGTCACTTTGTCTTGCTCGGTTTCATCGCCGTTGTCTTGATCTGTCGCCAAAGAAATTTCGGCTAAGAAGTCGGATAGGGAGGTTTGTTCTTCTCCGGCTTCTTCGCGCAGGGCGCAAAATTCACGGACACCGTTCAAAAGTTCTTCGATGTTCTCTTGCCGGCTGATGTTTTCGGGGGTACGATCCGAGGAAATTTCTCCCCAAATACCCGACCGCTTGATAATCGTTTCCGCCAGTTCCGGTGTGTTCTTTTTATCGGCTTCGTAGCGTAATTCGTCTATGAGGTCCTTGAAGGTTTTCAACTTGTTCAATGTGCCGTTGTTAACGGCCAAGTTGTGGCCTATGGGGTCGGAAATCACATTCCATATACTGGATTCCTGCGAGTGTGCCCGTTCGATGAGTTTCGAGAGAGTGGTATTTCCGATTCCTCGTGCGGGATAGTTGATGACTCGTTTGAGCGCTTCTTCGTCATCGGGGTTTATCGTTAATCTGAAATAGGCGATGGCGTCCTTGATTTCTTTCCTTTGGTAGAACGACATACCTCCGTAGATGCGGTAGGGTATATTGCGCTTGCGCAGAGCCTCCTCCAATACACGGGACTGTGCGTTCGTACGGTAGAGGACAGCGAAGTCGTTGTAATCACAGTGAGTCGTGAGGCGCATTTCGGCAATACGGTTCGAGACGATAAAGCCTTCTTCGAAATCGGAATAGGCACTTATTACTTGTACTTTGTTTCCTTGTTCTTTTTCGGAGAATACTTGTTTGGGTATTTGCTCCTTGTTCTTGGCGATGAGGCTGTTGGCCGTATTGACGATATTTTGTGTGGAACGGTAGTTTCGTTCGAGTTTGAATATTTTCAATCCCGGGTACTCTTTACTCAGTCCGAGTATATTGTGGATATTCGCTCCCCGGAACGAGTAAATGCTCTGGGCATCGTCGCCCACCACGCAGATGTGGTTGTGGTCTTTTCCCAACTGGCTGACAATGAGGTGTTGGGCGAAATTGGTATCTTGATACTCGTCTACCAAGATGTAGGCGAACAGGTCGCGATAGTGTTGCAGCACGTCGGGGTGATCCCTGAAAAGTATATTGGTATTGAGCAGCAGGTCGTCGAAATCCATTGCCCCCGACACGAAACAGCGTTGTCGGTAGATACGGTATATTTCGTGAATGAGGGGTCGTTTCGAACGAGTATCCATCTCGATAAGTTCCCGGTTTCGCGCATAGGCTTGCGGTTCGATGAGGGCGTTTTTCGCATGGGAAATAATCGCCTGCACGGTTGAGGGTTTGTATGTCTTATCGTCGAGTTGAAGTTCTCTGATAATACTTTTTATAAGCGACAGGGAATCGGAGGCATCGTAGATGGTGAAGTCGTGACGATAGCCGATCCGGTCGGCATTGGCTCGGAGTATGCGGGAGAAAATGGAGTGAAACGTCCCTGCCCACAAGCGTTGAGCTGTCTCTGTCCCTACCAATGCGGCGATGCGTTCTTTCATTTCGTTGGCCGCTTTGTTGGTGAAGGTGAGTGCCAGCAGCCGGTAGGGTGGATATCCCATTTGCAGCAGGTGTGCTATTTTGTAGGTAAGTACTCTTGTTTTACCCGATCCGGCTCCGGCGATAACCAATTCCGGTCCATCGGTATAGAGCACAGCTTCGCGTTGCTGGTCGTTCAGACTGTTCAGAAAATCTTGTTCCACTTTTCTTTTCCTTTGCTTCGTGCAAAGATAGTGTAAAGGGTTAATAGAAACAAGCCTCGGTTTTGTCTGTGTGTTATCTATTTTTTTGAGAATCATACTTTCGTCATTGCAGAATCGGGTTTTATTTCTTCTTTTCAAGTACTGTATTGGTGGTGGCGGAGTTTTATTCTTTGTTTATTCTTCTCAGCAGCAAGAAGAACGAACCCGGAAGGGTTTTTTATTAACCCCTCCGTCCTTCGGACACCTCCCCTATATTTTGCTGTGCAAAACACAGAGGAGGAGGGTGAGAGTAACCCTCCGCTCATTGCAGTGCGATACTCCTCATACGGGGCACGGCAAGGGAGGAGTTTAGAAGTAGCTCTCTATTCATTTGCGATGAATAAAAGGAGTGGGCTATATTTTTCTAATTCACCCCCCTCGCCCTGCGGGCACTCCCCCTATATTCCTTGTAGGAACACCCCGCAATGCTGCGGGACACGGCAAGGGGAGAGGAGGGTTAACTCTATTACTTCCATTGCAGGTTTTTTAAGCCCTCTCCTCGTCGCTACACTCCTCAGCTCTCCCCTATATTTTGCGTTGCATAACGCAGGGGAGGAGGGTGATAGTAACCCTCCGCTCATTGCAGTGCGATACCCCCGCATACGGGGCACGGCAGGGGGAGAAGGTTGGATACTAATAATTTTCTTTCCCTGCCAAAGATAGTCTCGGTTGCACTAATTTGCGTTATTTGTTCATTCTTCTCAGCAACGAGAAGAACGAATCAAGAAGCGCCGCCGTTTTTATTAACCCCTCCGTCCTTGCGGACACCTCCCCTATATTTTGCTCTACAAAACACCCCGTAAGGCTACGGGACACGGCAGGGGAGGAGGGGGAGATGTATTTTTTTGCCTTAATTTCGGTGAAATGCGACACAATAGGAGGAGAGATTGCGTTTTTCTTTTTCGGGATATGAGGGTTATTTCATCAATCGTTTAAGCCATTTGAGTTTGTCGGCATATGGCGGGAATTTGAAATTGGGATAGAGGTGCAGAGAGGAGTCGACGATGCTGCGGCGATGACTGAATGTCTCGAAACTTTCGCGGCCGTGGTAGGCTCCCATTCCGCTGTTCCCGATTCCTCCGAAGGGGAGGTTTCCATTGGCGGTTTGTACGATGGTGTCGTTGATACAGGCTCCGCCCGATGTGGTGTGTTGTATCATGTAGCGTGCCCGTTTTTTGCTGCGGGTAAAGTAGTAGAGGGCGAGGGGCTTTTCCCGGTCGTTGACGTATTCGACACAATCGTCGATGTCGTCGAACGGGAGTACGGGGAGTATGGGGCCGAAGATTTCGTCGGTGAGCAGAGGGGATTGCGAGGGTATGTCGGTGAGCAGCGTGGGGGCCATGTATCGGTCGGCGGGATCGCTTGTGCCTCCGCAAAGTATCGTGCCGTGCGAGAGGAGTGCCGACAGGCGGTCGAAATGCCGAGCATTGACGATACGGGGATAATCGGGGCTTTGTTGTGGATTTTCGCCGTATTGACGGGTGATTTCGTCACAGATATACTCTGTGAGTTTGTCTTGGACTTTGCGATGTACCATGAGGTAGTCGGGGGCTACGCAGGTTTGTCCGCAGTTGAGGAACTTGCCCCATACGATGCGGCGTGCGGCGGCTTTCAAATCGGCATCGTCATCGACGATACAGGGACTTTTTCCTCCTAGTTCGAGTGTGACGGGGGTGAGGTGACGAGATGCGGCTTGCATGACGTGACGCCCGTATTCGACACCTCCTGTGTAGAAGATGTAATCGAACCGTTCTTGCAGGAGTAACTCGGTGGTTTCCCGATCGGCATCGGTAACGGCGATGTATTCTTCCTCGAAGCATTCGTCGATAAGTTCTTGCAGAGCGGCAGCCGTACGGGGTGCTTCGCCCGATGGTTTGACGATTGCACAGTTACCGGCCGCTATGGCTCCGATAAGGGGAGATAAAGCTAATTGCAGCGGGTAATTCCACGGGGCAATGATGAGTGCGCAACCGTAGGGTTCGTAGTGAATGCGACTTTTCGAGCCGAAGAGAAAGAGGGGGGTGGGACGACGTCGGTCACGAGCCCAGCTTTGCAAGTGATTTTTTGTCGTCCGTATTTCGTGGAGGGGGAATCCGATTTCGGTGGCATAACTTTCGAATGCGGATTTTCCCAAATCGGCATGCAGGGCTTCACCGAGTTGTTTTTCCCGACTAACGAGAGCTTCGGCCAAGCGGTCGAGAGCACATAGCCGGAATGGAATTTCTCGTGTGATGTGTTCGTTGAAGAATGCTTTTTGAAGTTTTACCAAACGGGTGTATTTATTATTTGTCATCATTCGATTTTTTTTGATAAAGATAGCGAATTGTTTCGTAGGAAGGAAAATTAGGAACTGAATCTTTGAAGAGGTCGATTTTCTATGGTGTGACTCGATAAGCGTTTTTTCGCATTCTCTCACAGGTGAGAGAAGTTCGATAAAGACGGAAGGAGTTTGGATTTTTGTAAACTATTTCGAATTACGACCGTTATAATTTATTATCGAAAAAGGCGTTGTCTCGAAAATTTATTTCGATTGAACGATATAAATCAATTAAGAAGCTGTTTAACGTTATGTGTAAAGTTTTTTTTATTCGAAGTCGGCTTGTTGCGTCGGTATTGATTCTCCTTTGCGGAGGGGCTGTTTATGCCCAGCAACCGGCTACTCGTTATTTGTCTGACGACATACCGAAGGCGTGGACTCCCGATACATTGTTTTCGCAGCAGTTGCCTCCTGAGGATTTATGGTGGAGCGGATTTAACGATGCTTGTCTCGACACGTTGATTCAAGAGGCGGTGGACAGTAATCATAATTTGTTGGCGGCCGCTGATCGTATACGTATGGCCAGAGCGGCTTGGCGTATGGAACAGAGCGGTTTCTATCCGTCGGTGAATTTTTCGGCCGGTTGGACGAAGACCCGTAATAGCAGTTATCTGGGGCGAGAGGCTGCCGATAACACTTATTCCCAATATGCTTCGGGTGATTTGTCGGTGAGTTGGGAAATCGATTTGTTCGGTTCGATACGTCAGAGGGCCAAAGCGAAGAAAGAGTTGTTCCGTGCTTCCCGGGACGAATATAACGGGACGATGGTGTCTCTGTGTGCCCAAGTGGCGACCGCTTATATGACATTGCGCACGTATCAGCAACAGTATATCGTGGCCGAGAGCAATATCCAATCGCAACGGAGTATCCTGCATATTACGGAGGTGAGGTACGAGACCGGATTGGCGTCGCAACTCGACGTTTCGCAAGCCAAGACGGTTTATTTCAATACAAAGGCTTCTTTGCCGTCTCTTGAAGCGGGTATAGAGAAACAGATCAATATTATCGCTATTTTGTTGGGGAAGTATCCCGATGAGTTGCGTCCGATGCTTCGGACGACAAAGCCGTTGCCCGATTATCAGAGGTTAGTGGGCATAGGTATTCCCATGAATTTGCTCCGCCGCCGTCCTGATGTGAGGCAGGCCGAACGGACGGTAGCATCGTATGCGGCTTCGGTGGGTGCAGCCAAGTCTGATTTTATGCCGAAATTGTATTTGAACGGCAGTATCGGATTCGCTTCCAGAGATATGGACCATTTTTTCAATAAAAGGAGTATGACCTATCAGTTGGCTCCTACCGTCTCGTGGCCTTTGTTTCAAGGGACACAGCGCATACAGGCTTTGGCATCGGCGAGGGCTCAGCTCGATAGCGGCATAGAGCAGTATAACCAAACTGTGTTGACGGCTGTCCAAGAGGTGGAGAATGCCATGAACAGTTATACGCATATCGTCAAACAAATTGCGATGTTGAAAGAGCTGGTGGCCGAGGGTGAAAAGACGTTGTCGCTCTCGCTCGACTTGTATAAGCGAGGCTTGTCGGGGTTCCAAAATGTACTCGATGCGCAGCGCTCATTGCTTTCGTATCAAAATTCTTATGTGTCGGCGCAGGGAAACGCCATCAATGCGCTTATTCTTTTATATCAATCGCTGGGTGGCGGTTGGATAGATTCGAGTCAACCCTAAAATTAAAATTCATATTTTATGAGACGTTTGTTTTCTTATATGCCGATAGTGGCTGTGGCTGTATTGTTTTCGCTTTTTTCCTGCCAATCGAAAAAGGGGGAGAAGCAAAGTGGCGATGTTCGGCTGCCCGAAATATCGGTGGCTTATCCGGCGGTCGATTCGGTGGTTTTGATAAAGAGTTATCCGGGTTACCTTACTTCGCTACAAACCGTCGATCTGGTAGCTCGTGTGAACGGATATCTGCAACAGGTGGCCTATACACCGGGTGAGATCGTAAAGAAGGGACAGTTGCTTTTCGTTATCGAACCTTCGCAATACGAGGATGCCGTGGAACAGGCCGAGGCAGCGTTGAAAACGGCTCAGGCACAGTATGATTATGCAGAGAATAATTACACCCGAATGAAAGAGGCGGCGCAAAGCGATGCCATCAGTACGATCGATTTGATACAGGCGGAGTCGAAATTGGAACAAAGTAGGGCCTCTGTTCGGAATGCCGAGGCTGCGTTGTCGACGGCTCGCATACAGTTGGGGTATTGTTATGTGAAAGCCCCATTCGAGGGCCGGATATCACGCAATTTGTACGATGTGGGTAATTATATCAACGGGTCTTTGCAATCGACGAAGTTGGCGACTATTTATCAGGATAAGAAAATGTATGCCTATTTCAATATCGAGGATAATCAATATTTGAAAATGTTGCTGAACCAGAGCAAAGGTAAACATTCCGTACCGAGCGACCGGGTGGAGATCCTTTTTCAGGAGCCTACCAGCCGCAGTTATTACGGCAGACTCGATTATTTGTCGCCGAATGTGGACTTGTCGACGGGAACGCTTTCGATACGGGCCGAGGTGGATAATCCTGCCGGCGAGTTGAAGAGTGGTTTGTATATCTCTATCCGGTTGCCGTATGGTAGCCGCGAGCATGCGATATTGGTGAGGGATGCTTCTATTGCCACGGACCAACTTGGCAAGTATATGTATGTGGTGAACGATTCTAATGTGGTGGAATATCGCCCTGTGGAGACGGGACAGTTAGTTAACGATACTTTGAGAGTGATCGACAAGGGGATTTCACCGACCGATCGTTATGTTACAAAGGCTTTGTTGAAAGTGAGAGCGGGCATGCCGGTTCGTCCGGTTTTGGAAAAGAATTAATGGTTCCTAAAAATGAATGGGTATGATTTCGAAATTTTTTATTAACAGGCCTATTTTCGCTACGGTCATCGCCATTGTTATGGTGCTGGTGGGATTGGTTACCATCTATACGCTCCCGGTCGCCCAGTTTCCCGATATAACACCTCCTACGGTACAGGTGACCGCTGTATATCCCGGGGCGAGTGCCGAGACGGTGGCGAAAACGGTAGGTGTACCTATCGAGGAGCAGGTGAACGGTGTGGACGGAATGATTTATATGAGTTCATCGTCTTCGTCGTCGGGGCAATATACGCTGACCGTTACTTTCGAGGTGGGAACCGATATAGATATGGCGACCGTGTTGGTACAGAACCGGGTGAACATAGCACAGGGAAATTTACCGGAGGCTGTCATACAACAGGGAATTATCACGAAGAAGCAGTCTACCAACATCGTCATGTTCTTGGCGTTGGAATCGGATAATCCATTGTATAACAGTTTGTATCTGTCGAATTATGCCAAGTTGAATATTACCGACGAGTTGTCTCGTTTGCCGGGAGTAGGCGGTGTGACGGTGTTCGGAGCCGATAATTACAGCATGCGTATCTGGCTCGACCCGGAGTTGATGCGTATACGAAGCCTTACGCCGGCCGATGTCTATTCGGCTATTCAGGCACAAAATATGGAGGTGTCGGCCGGTAGTGTGGGACAACCTCCTACGGATACGGACGAGGCTTTCCAGTTTACATTGGTTTCGAAAGGTCGCCTTTCTACGCCGGAGGAGTTCGGACGGATCATCATCAGGTCGTTGCCCGGCGGGGAATATCTGAGGTTGCGCGACATCGCTACCATAGATTTGGGAAGTGCGACTTACAATACGACATCGACTATTAACGGTAAGGAAACGGCGGCTATCGCCATTTATCAGTTGCCGGGGTCTAATTCTCTCGATGTGGCGAAAGCCGTGAAAGCGAAGATGATGGATTTGAGCCGTTATTTCCCGAACGATGTGCGATATAAGGTGGTGCTCGATACGACTCAATTCGTGAGTGCATCTATCGATGAGGTATTGGTTACGTTTGTGGAGACTTCTCTTATCGTGATGCTGGTCATTCTTATTTTCTTACAAAATTTCAGGGCGATGATTATTCCTTCTCTGACCATACCGGTTTCGCTTATCGCAACATTTGCCGTGATGAAGTTGATGGGATTTTCTATCAATACGCTTACTCTTTTCGGCCTTGTTTTGGCAATAGCTATCGTGGTGGACGATGCGATCGTAGTGGTCGAGAATTCGACCCGGCTTATCGATACGGGAAAGTATAGTCGCAAGGAGGCGGTCGAGAAGGCCATGGAGGAGATTACGAGTCCGGTTATCGGCGTGGTATTGGTGTTATTGGCCGTGTTTATCCCGACAGCTTTTATCGGTGGTATCACAGGAGAACTGTATAAACAATTCGCTTTGACGATCGCTGTCGCTACCGTATTCAGCGGGTTCAATTCGCTGACGTTTACTCCGGCTTTGTGCGCATTGTTTCTCCAACCGACCCGCGAACCTTCGTTTTTCTTGTACAAGTGGTTTAATAAGGGATATGGCGCGACGTTGAACGGATATGTGAAAGTTATCGGCTCGATGTTGCGTAAACCTTTGGTGTCGTTGTCGGCTTTTATCGTGTTGGCTTTGGCTGCTTTCTATGGATTTGCCAAGTGGCCGACTTCGTTTATTCCACAGGAAGATCAAGGTTATTTTATCGTATCGGTGCAGTTGCCCAATGCTGCATCGATGGAACGGACCCGCAAGGTTTGCGATGATTTGAATCGAATTATACAGTCGTACCCCGAAGTGGAAAATGCCTTGAATATCGTGGGTTTTTCGGCGTTACAGGGTGGAAGTTCGTCCAATTCGGCAACGTTTTTCGTGGTGCTGAAACCCTGGGACGACCGGAAAGGGAAAGAACATAGCGTGTTTAATGTGGTGGAGCGGCTGAACCGGGATGCATCTGTTTTGCAAGAGGCTATCGTGTTTGCCGTCAATCCGCCGGCTATCAGCGGACTGGGTGTTTCGGGCGGTCTCGAAATGCAACTCGAAGATCGTAGCAATTTGGGGGCGGGCGAATTGGAATCCGCAGCGAATGCTTTGATCGGTAATATCGGTAGCGAGCCGGCCTTGATGCAGATAAACTCGATGTTTCAAGGGAATACCCCGCAATATACCTTGAATATAGATCGCGATAAGGTGGAGATGCAGGGGCTTACTCTCAGCAGTGTTTTCTCGGCTTTGTCGTATTATATGGGATCGGCTTATGTGAATGATTTCGTGGAGTTTGGCCGTATCTATCAGGTGAAGTTGGGCGCTCAGGCCGGAGCGAGGGCTCATATCGATGATGTGATGAAACTGAGCGTGCGAAACCGGGACGGTAGCATGGTTCCGTTTTCTTCGTTTACACAGGTCGAGGAGACGATGGGACTGAATTTAGTAAGCCGGTACAATATGTATTCATCGGCTGCACTCACGGCGATACCGGCTCCGGGGATAAGTTCGTCGGAGGGTATGGCGGCTATGGAGCGATTGGTCCGGAATACACTGGGTACGAATTTCGGATATAGTTGGACGGGGGAGGCTTATCAAGAGAGCCAGAGCGGTTCTACGGTAGGGCTTATCTTCGGACTTGCGATATTGATCGTGATTCTGGTGTTGGCCGCCCAGTATGAAAGTTGGACTAACCCGATAGCCGTGATACTGAGTTTGCCCACTGCCATATTGGGGACGGTGCTGGGGTGTATTGTCATGAGTTTGTCTATCAGTATTTACAGTCAGATAGGGTTGATTTTGCTTATCGCTTTGTCGGCCAAAAATGCTATCCTCATTATCGAGTTTGCCATGGATTACCGTAAGCAGGGCGAGTCTATCCGGCAATCGGCGATGGAGGCGGGGAGGTTGCGCCTGCGACCTATCTTGATGACTTCGTTCGCTTTTATCTTCGGGGTTCTTCCGCTGATGTTCGCGACAGGTGCGGGAGCCGAAAGTCGTATAGCTTTGGGTACGGCTGTCGTGTTCGGTATGGCGATGAATACGGTATTGGGTACGTTGTTCGTTCCTAATTTTTATGAATTGATGGAGACTGTTCAAGAGCGCTGGTTGTCGAAGGTATTCAAAGATAGTGGTGAAAAGGGGACACCCGATTCGGTAGATTAGGATACTATATCTTTATTCCTTTTTGTTATTTTTTCAACCCCCTCGCCCTGCGGGCACTCCCCCTATATTTTTGCGTTGCAAAAACACCCCGCCATGCTGCGGGACACGGCAAGGGAGGAGGGTGCTACAAAGGACTTTCTTTCCCTGTCAAAGAAAGTCCTTGTTACACTAATTTGCGTTATTTGTTCATTCTTCTCAACAGCGAGAAGAACGAACCAAGAAGCGCCGCCGCTGTTATCGGGCTTTTGGGTTCGTCGCTACGGTCGCCGTCGGGGGCTGCGGAACTCGCTTCGCTCGGACAGTCCTCGCCCTT
>ERZ827197.1144-NODE-1144-length-23640-cov-3.107950_pt1 | contig 23640 bp, 18 predicted proteins | sample MGYA00519867_ERZ827197 | MGnify/ENA primary metagenome ERZ827197 (study PRJEB31778, sample SAMEA3449278) | human gut metagenome | biome: human gut; feature: human-associated habitat; material: faeces | place: United Kingdom | collected 2010/2012 ...
AGCCGTACGGAACTGAAAGCCATCCTTGAAACACCCATGCTCGACCCTTTGCAGGAACTTGGGCGCAAGGCATTCCTGTTTTCGACAATGACGGGTTTGGCGTATGTGGACATCATGCTGCTCCATCCGCACCATATCGGCATGACGGCAGACGTTACATCCGCATCAACCGCAAGAAGACCAACGTGGAGGCGTTCATTCCCCTGCATCCGATAGCGGAGCAGATATTCGACCTCTACAACACGACGGATGACACGAAGCCCGTCTTTCCGCTTCCGAGCCGTGACGAGATGTGGTTCGAGATACACGAGCTGGGCGTGGCGATAGGACGGAAAGAAAACTTGTCCTACCACCAAGCAAGGCACTCCTTCGGAACATTCTTGATTTCGGAGGGCATCCCTACCGAAAGCACCGCCAAGATGATGGGGCACTCAGGTATAAAAAACACCCAACGGTATGCGGAGATTACGGACAAGAAAATTTCAAAGGACATGGACAACCTGATGGCGGTCAGAATGATGTACGGAACAGGCAAATGGTACAAAAGACAAGAATTCTCAAAAGAAACAGACATTGATAACAAGCAAATTGGAAAATGATTATGGAGCGTGGAATAATCGCAATCACTGAAAACGGGGCAGTCACTATGCCGACCGTTCCCGTCTGGATGACGCAGCAGGAGATGTCCGATGCGTTCAATGTGTTCGGCTGCCATATCTGCAAGGCTATTGCTGCCATTTACAAGAACAGGGAATTGTCGGAAGAGGAAACGGTGCAACACGTCCGGCAGGACGGCAGGATTCGCTATGACGTGTACAGCCTTGAAATGGTGATAGCCGTGGCGTTCAGGTTGCGAAGCCGGGAGGCAATGGCTTTCCGAAAGTTTATCGTGGAAAGGCTGTACACAGCAAGTCGTGAAAAGCCTGTAAATTTGTTCTTTTCGATGTCCGTAGCCAGCCCACGGTGTACGTGTTAGCTGTAAAGGATATAACATTACACGAAGAAAGCCAATGGTGGCAAATGAATTGCCTGACCATCGGCTTTCTTTGTTTTTGCACATTCAGATTTACGTTTACATGTGGTAAGCCTTCCTGTAGCCACTCATCAGCAGACTTTCGATGTCCGATTCCTTGTACAGAATTTTTCCGCCCAACTGGTAGTAAGACACCATCCCGTTGTTGCGGTAGTCCTGCAAGGTGCGGCGGCACACCTTGAGCCATGCCGACACTTCTTTGTCCGTCAGGAACTGTTCGTTACTTGACGAAGCCTTATGACTTGCGTCCATTCTTTCGATGCCTTCAAACAAGGCATCCAGTTTTCCGATGAAGCCGACTTCTAATTCACGGTCAGCAAGAATCAAGTCATTCATGATTTACAGTATTTACAATGGATTTAGTGGTATTTTTATCTTCTAGCTAAATAGTCCTGCCACGCCATGCGGCATCCTTGCGTCTGTCCTCCATGAAGCGGACGATGCGCTGCACATCCTCTGGCTTGTAGAAAATCTTGTGTCCTATCTGAGAGTAAGCCAGCGTGCCGTTGTCGCGGAGCGTCTGCAAGGTACGCGGACTGATGCGCAACCGTTGGCAGACCTCTTGGTTGTCCATCCAACGGCTGAGCCGTTTGCCTTCCCTCTTGCGAAGGATTTCATTCACCCGGTCAGACAGGCGGTTGAGCTTGCCGACCATTTCATCATACTTTTCTTTTGAGATAATTACTACATTCATTTTCTATACTGATTTTAGTGTTAATAATCCGTTTCGCCTACAAAGTAAATCCGTTATCCGCTTGTAACAATGGATTTGCAATGAGGTGGCAACTTGTGGCAGCAAGTGGTCGGGAGTGGCGTTATCCGCTTGCCATCAATGGCTGTTTCAAGTGTCCGTGATGCAAAGAAAAGCGAAGTCCGGCATAATCCAATCACTTTGCATCAGCGTGGCAGCATTTGGCGTTGTCGTGACACTTCGTGGCGTTCTTCGATTCCTAATGCCGTCCGAAAATATGTTCTTCAGGTTTTCCAAAAGCCATATCCTTAAATCCGCCCCGACCGCTCCAATTAGGCCCTTAAAATTCCCAATGCCCGTTTCATGCACTATGGCAAAACGGCGCAGCCTGAACCGTTCAGGCAATGCGTAAAGTGCAAAACCATACATTATTGCCCCACTCAATCCAATCCTTTGACTGTCTGTTTTATAGCTATTTCCTTTGCAACCGATAATCGGTCAAATGTGCGCACAACGACCAACATTGTTAAACACTAAATTCAAACAAGTATGAAGAAAAATTTAAGCAGCCAGAGTATGGATGCAACATTGCAGGATTTTTTAGGCAACAAACCGAGTTTGGAAACACCGAAGCCCGACCTCCAGTCTGCTGACACGCAGGAACAGGCAAGTAGGGCTGTGCAGGGAAAAGCAGATGAAGTCATGCCGGGACAGGCGGATGAAACTCCGCAGGTGGTACGCCGTATCAGCGGCAAGCAGCGACGGGCATCATTGGTGGATTACAAGAAGGAATTTCTCCGCGTGCCTACTATCGAAGACCGCAAGCCCGTGTTCCTCAGCCGTAGCACGCGAGATACCCTTGACCGCATCGTCCGCATGTTTGGCGAGCGCAGGATGAGCGTGTCGGGACTGGTGGAGAACATCACCCGGCAGCACCTTGCCACCTACGGGGAGGACATCGAGGCGTGGCGTAAACTCTGAGAATTAAGATGTGGATTGACGGGGTTCAATTCAGAGTTACCCTGAACCATTCCAACGGAGTTTCGAGGGGAGCAAGTTTGTGTTTCGGGCATACCGAAACCGCCTGCTCCCACTCCGAAACTCCGTGGAAGCTACATCCCGTTGGTCTATTATGTATGCACACTTTAATCATTAGAAATCAATGGAACAGAAACGGAAAACTGGCAACAGAAACAATGGAGGCCGCCCCAAGAAGGGAGCGGCAGACAAGCTGAAATACCGCCTCATGGTGAAGATGGCGACATCGGACTACTACACGCTGAAAGGCAAGGCACGGAGCGCAGGCATATCCGCCAGGGAGTTCCTGCGCCGTTGTATGAGGGACGGGCAGGTGAAGGAACGGCTCACGCCGGAGCATACGGATTATGTCCGCAAGCTCTGCGGCATGGCGAACGACCTGAACCAGCTTGCGCACAAGGCGAACGCTGCAGGTCTCGTCACGGTAGGGATGGGTGTTATATGTGTTTTTGTCCACAATATATACCCCAAATAAATAATGTAAAATCTTGGAAATTAAGATGAAAATATTATTTTTGCAAAGTCGAATAACCATTCACGAAAAAGCTTTGTAGGCTTGTTAGTATTTATTTTACGCTTAATTAAATTCGTATATGAATTACGATGAGTATTTGAAATGTGCTGAAAAACATCTGAAAAGTTGTCAACAGATTCTTGATGGATTAAAGAGTGATGTTGATAATAAAGAAGCATATTTAGATATATGGTATTTGTCTGGTTATATTATAGAAGGATGTACTGTCTATTCTGTGTATAAATTATATGGTTGGAATCCTCCTTCAAGTGTGAAGGACATAAAAACAAAGTATGACAAAAATTTTTCCCAAAAAACACGTTTAGACTTTTTTCATCATAGGTTAGATAAGAATACAAAAAAATTAGTGTTTCCCGAAGGACTGATAATTTATTCCATACAAGGCCATGATTTTCATTCAATAATAAGGGGGCTATTAAATGTTAATCCTACTTTTAGTGATTTCCCAATAATGGGCTCAGGTGAAATAGATAAGGACGTTGAAGTATTGGTAAATAATTGGAAACCTGATATAAGATATTGGTATAAAGAAGATGAATTAGAAGATATACCAAAATTAACATCAGACATACTGAAGCGACTTATTAATACATGTTATTCTTTGTATAATAAAATAATGATATTCGTATGATACATGTTATAGATTTAGCAAAAAAAATTCAAGCATATTTGCATGAAAGAGACTATCCTGACTTCAAAATTTTTATCAGGATTAATTTCTCAATTGATGTCTTTATATTTTCTGATTATGTAATTTCAGCACAATCAATTAAGGATGATTTTCTCAAAGAGATAACAGAAGACGAAAATAATGAAGATGATTTTTATCGTATAGAAAAAGATTGTTTTAATTTATCGTTTAAGGTTATTCCTTCTGATGAGAAGAATGATCCATTCTATTCTAATATCATAAACTTTGATGAGAAAATCATAATTGGGCCACGATATAGATTGGATTCATTGCTGAATAATGAAGACAAAGGAATAGAATTATCCACTAAAGAAATCCCTATAATAACATTTTATAGTTACAAGGGGGGGATGGGGCGAACAACGACTATGGTATCTTATGCTATGGATTTGGCAATTAATCAAAACAAAAAAGTTATTGTCATTGATTGTGATTTAGAGGCTCCAGGGTATCTTAATTTTTTCGATTTATCAGCAAATCAAGAATTAATAAATGGTACAAAGAATGGGCTTGTTGAATTTATGAGCGATTCTCAGATGCTTAATGAAAAAGGAAAAGATAAATTGGAATTAAGTGACTATATTGTAAATGTGGGAGACTCAGCCAAAGTTGATGATTCGGCTTTTGAAAATTTGAAAAATATTTGGCTTATTCCAGCAGGCAATCTAAATATGGATTATGAAGGGAATGGTGATGAATCAAACCTTTATGGTTATTTGGAAGGTTTATCAAAGATAAATCTGTCCAATACAGAAGTTGTAGTAAGTTGTTTTAAGCTGTTGTTTAAGAAAATTAAGGAAGCTTATAATCCAGATGTTATCTTACTTGATTCTCGTACAGGTTTTAATGACATATTTGGTACTGCAGCTTTTTATTTATCTTCATGTGTTGTCGGCTTCTTTGGATTTAGTCGACAAACGCAACCAGGGCTTATCAATTTAGTAAACAAATATTATTCAAAGGAAAACACATTTAAGATGATACTTGTGTTTTCAATACTTCCAAATGAAACTGACAGTCAAAAAATGGAAGATAAGCTATACAGTGAAGTTAATAAAATGATTGGGCGAAAAGGAACAGATGAAACAGATGAGGATAAAAAAGACGTTCCGATGTCATTTTCCCTTCACAGGAATCACAATTTGGAACAAATAGGTATTGGTGAAAAGCCGAACGACGATGCGTTTATTAAATTGGTAAAAGAAAGGAAGTTTGATGATTTTAATAGAATATTCCAACATATCAATGAAATATGTTTTCCTAAACTTTCGCAAAAAATAGAAGAAGATAATTTGAAAAAAGAAGGAAAAAATAATGGATTGCACTCGGCTGATTCTTCTAATGTTGATTATACAGACAAAACGCCGTCGATAATTCTAAGAAACGTCATACTACGTCATCTAAAGTCTGTATTTTCCAATATTAAATTGTTTGCAGAGGATACGAAAATAGAAGAACAACAATTTTTCTATAGAAAATGCATGCAAGATTTCTTTGAATCGGATAAATTTATTATAAAGGGATATAAAGGAACAGGAAAAACTTATCTTTATCGTGCTCTTGCCAATGATAATATTTCTAAAAATATTCAGAACTGGGCCAAATTACCTAAATCGAATGAATTTATCTTTATACAGATATTACCAGACCCTAAAAGTAACATTTTAACATTCCCATTTGAAACTATACGTTACAATACAATTGAGGAACCTGAGTATTATTTTAACTGCTTTTGGCAAATATACACTTGGAACTCTATTTTATGTGAGGATCGCTTTTCTACGATCAGGGCAGAAAGTAATTTATCTGATTTCATAAAACCGATTAAAGGAAATGAAGCTGCGTTGCGATTTGAAAAATTGATAAACAGAGGTATAGAAACCCTTGTTGTCATAGAAGAAGATTTGTATAAAATAAATAAACAACTTGAGAAAAATAATCAAAAAACATTTGTTTTATACGACCGGTTGGACAATTGTATAAATCCGCTACGTTGGAATAAAGCTGTATCTCCTCTCATTGAGTATTGGAGAAATAATTACAGAAAATATTCTAATATATTTCCGAAAATCTTTATTCGTACAGATTTGTTTAGACAAATAGAAGGAAATAATACAGAGCGTCTACAAGAAAACAGTATTAATATAGAATGGTCTATCGGAGAAGTTTTTGGATATTTCTTCAAATTAATTTTTTCTGATAGAGATGCAAGTCAAGCATATTGGGCAATAGCCCAAAAGCTCAAAATTAACGAAAGCTATATTAGCAATTGTTGCAAATCATTTCTTGCATTTCCATATAATCAGTTTAAGAGCCTGACTCGGGCAGAAATGACACCACTTGTTGAAATTTTCTTCGGGATGCAAGTTAATCCTGGGAATTCGAGATTGGGCCATCCTTGGGAATATTTTGAAAAGGAACTTTCAAATGCAGACAATAATTCTATAAGTTTGCGTCCTTTTATAAATACATTGGATGGGAATGCTGTTGATAAAGCTCTTGGACGCACCGAACGCTATGTCAAAGAAATTATTAGTCCTAGTATCTATGCGTCAAAAGATGTGCGTGAGAAGGCTACCGAAAGTTATTTTGAGGATTTAGCCAAAGATCCGTTTAGTAAGGATTTATTAAAACTAAGGGATTTTATAAAAAGTGATAAGGGCAAAGATTTCAAATACAAATCGTTGACGGAAACGCAATATGCAGATTTACTAAGAAACGTTTTTGCCTTAATTCAAGATAGTGAAGTCGTAAGAAATGAAAAGGATTTGGACAATCTGATTACAGCTAATGGCATCATGGCAAGGAAGCCAACTAGCCATGGAATATATTATGTATTTGCTCCTATATACTTTTATTCTTGGGGACTTCAGAATGGAGATTTAGAGAAGGAAAGTAAACTGGGATACAGAAAGGACAATATAAATCGCAAAAGAGATCCAGAAGAAGGTGTAGAATATCATGGACATGTAGAAAAGAAAACTTTCTATACTGGTTATAGCTTTTATGTTGCTGTTCCAAATGATAACGAAAATCTTAATGTGCAAAGTTTTAAAATAGAAAACAAGCCACTGGATATAAATGAAGGTGATAATATTATTTTTGCTGTGTTTTCAGAACCTAACTATTCCAAGAAAGGCGAACTATTTTGGAAGGTAAAGGAAATATCCTTAGACGAATGATTAGAATTTGAATATGCAACAAAATATTTTCGATGGCGATAGCTACAAAGCTCAGTTTGCGGCAATAACCTATCGGCGACTAATGAGTCGTCGATGGGTTACACATGCAGATGTGATGGCAGAGTTTTTGAGGCTTGATTCAGCAAAAGATTTGCCGTACGAGATTTCTAGATGTGACCATATAGGGGAACTTCGTAAAATATTTCCCATAGTATGCCGAGCTCTTAAGGGACAAGAGGGTAACGATTGTATAGAAGAATCTGGAAACAATCGAAACAAACGTTTCCGCTATGTGGGAAAAGACGATGACCCATTTGTGGGGATGCAGAAAGCAATATTTCGGAAAGACCTTGATGACTATTATCAATTTTGCCAAGATTCAGCAGGATTTTTCCCGAGTTCATGGATCGAGCACTTCTTTGACAGGACCCTCGACCTTTTTGCAATTAAAAAGAAAAAGGAACAAGGACATGAACTAATAGGATCTGGCATGACCCGCCCGCACAAGAATATCGAATGGTTGCCATTCATCTATGAATGCATATGTGACCACAAAGTTTTGCGGATGACTTATCATGAGAAATATCAAATTGCCAAGTCTGTAATTTTTCATCCGCACTATCTTAAAGAGTTCAATGAACGATGGCATATATTTGGGAGCATTGAAATAACGGAATCCGGATCGGGCGAACTGTCAATAAGAGAAGGGCAAAATATTCCCTTGGACAGAATAGATGAAAAACCTGCAATCGTTAATGACATTGAATATCTTCCACCAGACAATATCAAATATCCAGAATACTTCGCCGATATCGTAGGTGTGACTCATGAGAAAAATGCAAAGCTATATGATATTATTGTCCGAATACATGATAGATATATGTTCGGCTTAGTAGAGACTAAACCAATACATCGCACCCAAAATACGTTAATAGACTTTGATGAAACTCTCGGTTATGGTGAAGTGCAGATGACTCTGAGACCGAATAATGAATTTTTCGGGAGAATACTGCAATTAGGGCACGATCTGGAGATAGTAAGCCCGAAAGAAGTACGGGATGATATCGCACGTCGTATCAATAAAATGAATATGAGGTATGTAGAATAATCCTATCAACTTATCCTGAGAAGCAATGATATTAGTGATCATTGCTTCTTTTTATATTTCATCTGATATGGTACGGTAATGACGCAATTGATTCCTCAGTCAAGGAATCATTCTCGTCGATATAATCCTTTGGCATAAAATAGAAAGTCCATACATTTGCATCGTCAAACAAGACAAAGCGCTCTTTGAAATGGCGATAATGACAGCATCTGTTCGCTTTGCATGAGGGACTGCATGAATCAGGTATAGACACTGTGTTTATTTTTAATTATTAATGATGTTCGAGTTCGCATAGAAGATCCAGACTCGAAGCTCCGAGGTTTATCCAAAGAGAAAAATAGACCTTCTTAATCGTAAACTTCTAAAACTATGAAGAAGAACGAAACCACTAGCACAGTTAACGGCGCATCTGCAGCAAGCAGCGCCCAGTCTACAAACTCATACATGCAGTACACTCAGTACCGCAATCGTCAAGCTCACGGATGGGCGGCGGAAGATGCCAATGCCATGGCCGACCGTCTTGCGGGGAAAAGAGTGGAACAAGTCGGAAGGGATAACAGTTGCAACGGCGCAGATCGGATTGTGAATGGTGTGCAGATATCGACAAAGTATTGTGCTACCGCACAAGATTCTGTCAATGCCGCGTTTCAAGACTGCCGTTACCGTTACAGCGGCATGAAGCTTGAAGTGCCGAAAGACCAGTATGATGAAGCTGTTAAGTTGATGGCGGACAAAATTCGTAGTGGTCAAGTTCCGGGTGTAGCGGACCCTGCTGCCGCATGTGATATGGTGGTAAAAGGTAACTGTACCTACAACGAAGCTAGGAATATTGCCAAGGCGGGCAACATTGACTCCATCAAGTTTGATGTGAAGACACAGGCCGTCACATGCGGACTAACCTGCGGTATGTCGTTCTTGTTGACCTATGTCAATAGTGTACGAGATGGCAAGACGCATAAAGAGGCTCTTAAAGAGGCATCTTCCCAAGCGGCTAAAAGTGGGGCTACTGCTATGGTTGTGGGAGTTGGCACTCAGCAATTGCTACGCACCGCTGTCGGTCGTAGTATGGCAGCCTCTGCAACACATGCATCACGTACTGTGGTTAACGCTGCGTGCAAGACCCAACTTGGCCAGCAGGTAGTGGAGAAAACAGCATCCGCTCTTGTTGGGAAACAGATTGTAGGGCAGGCAGCCAAGAATGTCTTGACAAAAGGTATGCGTACCAACATGGTTACTGGTGGCGTGATGCTTGCGGCGCAAACGATACCGGATGCCGTTAAGGTCTGCCGCGGAAAAATGTCTTGCGGACAATTCTGTGAGAACACGGCCAGCAATGCGGCCGGACTTGGCGGCGGTTATGCCGGAGCTACAGCCGGTGCAGCAATCGGTACAGCCATTTTCCCCGGTGTAGGTACAGTTATCGGTGGTATCATCGGTGGAAGCGGCGGTGGTGTGGCCGGGTCAAGCGCTATGAGAGGTTTGTGTTCTTTATTCCATAAACGCAAGAGATGAGAAGAAAGCCTCATACGGTTATAACAACGAAGCGCAGGCTTATTCCTGTAAAACCAACAAAGAAACGAGATTATGGTTATATGTCCAAGACCTACTAATAGTGCTTCCATAGTGTTAGCCCTTGCTACACTTATAGCTACAGCACTGCTTTCAAAGAAGCGCAATTGGTGATAGTATTCTTTGATAGATCGCTGTCATATTGAGCCATAACCCTCTTTTCCAAAAGAGGATACTATTGTAAATCTTGTAGGAGCATAATCATCTCCTGCAAGATTTAAGTTTTATAAAACTCTTAAACTTCCTGACTTTGGAGAAGAAGTTAGCAGTAATATTTCGGGAGTAACCCGAAAGGTTTTGAGTAACTCAAAACATACCTTGCTGCTGCCACTTTTCGACAGTAACCGAAAAGCTTTCGGGTAACCCGAAGGACCCCTTGCTGATTTCTCGTGAAATCAATAATCCGTCTGCAAACGGATTGGAATTTGTGCTGTTATTCTGACCTCCTCAGAGCATCGTTTTCCGATGCCCAAGCTGCCCAAAAGAAGAACGGGAATGAGGGGATGAGAGGATTTAAGAAAGTAGTTATATCTGCATGAATGCCTGCAAGCCTACTTGAATGTGGGTCTGCTGAGTGATAATACGTATGAACATACACACGCTGGTCTGCAAGCCTGCCCGCGCTCCAACCTGCCTGCCGTCCATCCTGCCATCCGGCTTGCTTGCCGACTAGCCTGCCGGCAAGCAGGCATACAGGCAAACCTGCCAACAGACCGCTCCGCCAACAGGCAGGCTTAAATATAATATGAAACGGGATGGGATTAAAAGGGACAATGCTTTTGGTTTTCAGTCGCAAGATGAGCAACAAATGTACAATAATGAAAAGAGGTTCGATTTTCTCTATTTTTCAGAGGAGTAATTTTGGCAATGAGAGAGAAAAATACTACTTTTGCAAATGAGGAAAGCGTTCTTTTGATTGATGCAGAACATTGCAGAATAGAGAAGCCCGCTGGTTTCCAAGTCGTTACCTGTTAAGCTGACAATCTTTGTAAGTCCTTTGTTTTCAACAAGTAAGAAGAAACGATATGTCTTGCCATGTGGACCGTGGGGTTGAACGACAGACCGGCGTGTTTGGTAACCTGTCGCAACGACATGTTCAGCGTCTTGTAGTTACCTTTGAGCGGAAAGACCTTGCCACCCGACAGGTGCATATCCTTATAACGGTCGTATATCTTCTCGGCCACGGGTAAAAGTTTTACCCGAAACTGTGTACCCGTCTTCTGACGCTTGTCGATGATCCAACGAGCTCCGTTGTCGTCCGTATGGATGTCCGCATGGGTAAGTTTCGCCACGTCCGCATGGCTCAGGCCTGTAAAGGCGCAGAAGACGAAGACATCCCGGTTGATGCCCGTCCGGTAGTTGGGGAGCTTGACGTCCATCACGGTTCGGGATTGAACAGATGTAACGATTCGATTTATCGGGTCGTTACATTTTTTGTATAGGATGACAGGTAACGAGAAGGCAACGGTTTATTTTCAGTTAATTGCGCTCAAATACCGCATTTCAAATAACCTACTGCAAGCAAGATAGGAAAAATTTTCCGACTGGGCAAATTTCGGAATAGTCTTTGTCAATGTCAAGTCCCGGAGTGATTTGCTTCGGTATCTAATAAAAAGTTTTTTGGGATCTGTCCTCCGCTTCAGACCTCAGCGAAACAGCGTTGTAGTTGTCTACAATGCTGTTCCCTTTTTGTTTGGCATACATTTGTAATACAAATTTATTAGTGGTTGATTCCTTTAATATGAGACAATAAGCTATGCAACCAGATGAATTTGGCTGGTTGCTTGGTTCATCATATCATCTAATTCTTGCCACCGGTTTTTTTTGCTGCATTTGGCTTGGTTGCCTCTTCGTACTTTCCAACAACATATTCAACTTCTTTTTTAGAGTATGCGATAACTGAAATATCGTTTGTTTATCAATATAAGACGGACGACATTTTCTACAATCTTATTAAATTTTGAGCATTTGATTTATACTTAAAATCCATTCAGCTTTTGAATACCATACCATGTACATACTCTCCATAAGATGCTGTAACTAATGAATCATATAGTTGTTTTATTTCTAATAGCAATTTATTTTCCATAACAATATTATATTTATTTGATTTTTTGCGCCCGCCTTAATTCTTTGAGCGGATTTTGGTCATATACTTGTTTTAGCTTGTACAGATCCGTATTAGGTTCGATAATAGCTTGTCGATAGCTGACATAATATCCTAATAACATATCGACATAAGAATTTCCGGTATGATATGATTTGCTAAAATCATTTTTATGAATAATATTCAACGCCATTTCCCATTCTTCGGATGATACATTTTCCTTGCAAGCACAAAAGGCTTTCCACCATGCATGTGTCGACGCATTGCATATTGAATCATTTCCTAAAATTTCAATAGCCGTTTTCTTTCCTCCATTTTCAAGCCCCAGCCATTCGAAGAAATAACGATAAATAATCATGGTTTCAGGCATCTCAAGGAGCTTATGGTACTCTTCGATATTTTCGCCAAAGGCTTTCATGAAAAATGATGTCCCCTTGCCTATTTTACCTTTTGTACTATTAAGAACAGCTTGAATAGCCCGAATATACTTGCGATTCCAGTATTTGCCAATATAGTCCCGGTTGTGAGAAAAATCTTCGTCCATATCCGTAGTACGACGGATTGGATGGTATTTCATGGGGAAAGAGTATATGCTCACATTTAGCCTATCACACAATTCTACATTGATTCTTAATCGATGGTATAAATCATCTGGGTGATCATCAAAGTTATATAACAAGTAGTTGGAGAAGTCTTTCAGTCCAACCTTGCTGCTCATTTCAATTGCACGAGTATATTGTGCTTCTGTTTTTATATTATCGAAAGCTATTCTTAATGGGCGTATTGCGATTCGGCTTAATTGCTTAACATTCTCTTCTGTAAATAAACGAGCATCTACACCTTGGTTAAAATCGACATAGCGATGACGAGGAGCAGGTTTGAAATGTTTTTCGTAGATATCTTTTATTTCGTCATATGCGGCAAGAAGATGTTCTTTTGTAGTTGTAAGAAGCTTATTGATCTTATATCTTTCGAAAACGATTTTATACACCTCGAATGATTCTTCGCCTTTTAATTTTTGGTAGAACTCCATAATTAAAGACTGGGCTTTTCTAATATTTGCCCGTTCGTTAATCACTGGGGTAGAGCGTAAATGAGCAATGGATAATGCAAGCAAATTCGGTTGAATAAATTTAGCATCTTTACCAAATCCGCAAGCTATAATATCATCAATAATCGTATTGAACTCCGAAGAGGCCAATATGTTATTATCCATTAATAAAAGGTCTTTTTGATCACCATATTGCTTTCGGGTTTCTTCGATTCTTTCTCGAAGCGGAATATAGGAGTTATATACAGGCTCTAATTTGGGAACTGCGCAAAATGGGCATTTTCTTATACATCCACGTGTGGTATATCCATAATACGCATTGTTCATTGGGTATTTGTATTCAATTTCATCGAGAATTGAATAGTCCAAAGGTAAATTATCTATGATGAGGTGATTTCCTTTATCCAATTGTCCGGGTTTATTCAGAATCCCCTCAAACGGTTTAATCCCGGTTGCCTCATAAACCTCCTTTGCTTGGATGGTGGCTAATACACCTCCTACCATCATATTTTTGGTATCCTTAACCAGTTTTTTTGCAAAATTGATAGTGTCGATAGTAATTCTCCAATAGAATGTGAACAAAGTTGTTACGAAAACACGGTCCCATTCCGGTTCTTTTTCCCAGCTTTTCTTCCAATAACAATCTTTAAACTGATTGATTTTGTCTGTCAAAAGAATTTCCATATTTGTAGAGCTAATCGGGATTTGAGATAAGAAATCCTTTCGTTTTGTACGAATATACTCTACAAACAAATCTTTGTAAAGATTCCAGTTAACGCTTTCATCTATTTTATAGAACTCATCGATACATTTACTGGCGATGCGCTCTATAACAAACTGTTTTAAATCTCCTTTATAGAAAACGACTTCATGACCTAACATTTTATGATAGGTCGATAATTTCATAAGTCCGATTGGTGGATACTTATTTGAGTAGTTAGGCTCTATAAGTAGTATCTTTAACTTTTTTCGTGGTCTTGCCATTATGCTTCTATAAGTTCTCTTATAGCTTTTCGTTGTAGTTCTCTAATTAATTTATCCTGTGAAACCGGACAGTTCTTTTGATACGACATACATACCTTGCGAATCAATGCCACTTGATCTTTGGTGTAATGACTATTCAATATCTCAAAGCTGTCAATTTCTGGCTTAACCTGCGGAGTGGGGATTGATATAGGTTCAGATGCAGGTACATGCGCTATTTCTTTCGTATTCGTGTTGGCTTGTATATCTTTGATTCGCCGTTTATATGATTCCAATACTTTCTGTGCTACCGGATTGGTTGCATTTTTGGACTTGGCGATACTCTCAAGTTTTTTATTTGCCTCGTTTAATTGTTTTTGAGCATCATCGAAGCCTTCTGACGTGGGTGCTTGTATTGTTTTATAAGCGTCAATATATCGTTCAACGGCTTTCTTAGTATCATTCGCTAAATGATATAATTTAACCAAGCCATCGAAGAAATCTCGGATTTGGCACTTTAGACATTCGGCTTCTGGGGTAGGAGCCAATCCATCACGGGCACTATTTAGTTTGATTTTTTGATTTGCAATATGGATTTCACCATAAAAGTATTTATTACCGCGGGTTTCATTGCGAGGGAAATATGTTGTTAACATATCAGCCTCTCCGACTTGAATATTATGTTTTCGGAGCCGAAACTGACTGTTTGTATCTGATACGGGAATTGCTTTGGTAAAATCGGTCAAGGCATACCAGCCCCATGCTAACAATCCGTATGTATCATCTTTCAACGAAAAATATTCTAATCCGTTGATTATATCATTTGTTCCAACGACACGTAACCCGTATCGTTTTTCTATCGCCGTGCCGTTAATTGAGATTGGAAAATGTCCAACATTCTTTTGTAGATATTCATACTCCCCTGACACACTGGTCATAATCAATTGATTTCTAAATTGAGCTGAATAATCGACAGGGGCAACTTCCCTTAAATAATCTGCAATAATGTCTTTGCTCAACAACGATGGATATTGTAAATCAATATCGTATAAAGTAACTATGAAATAATGGTCATCTTTATTTTCATTGTATAAATTGCGAGATGACGCAGAGTCGATTACATCCGTGGCATCGCGTTTATCATTTTCGTCATTAAGAATCGCCTTGATTTTATCAATATCGAAAACAATTTCCGAAGCAAGTTCTTCTCCTTTGTAGGTTGTTTTAAATGATAATTTTTTACAGAAATAGCCGCCAACTAATCGACCAATGCCGAACTGACCTGCGGATGATTCTCCATCCTTATCGGAATCTGCGATATCCAGCAAAACGGATTCGACTCGTTCTACGGGTATGCCAATGCCATTATCCCTAATTTCTATAAACCTCTTGGCAGAGTCAATAGTAATAGAAATTCTACCATCGGTTATAGCTCCTAAAATACCGTGATTGACGGCGTCATTGATAGCATCTCGTGCATTTTGAACATATTCACGATAAATCAACTTCTCATCCCCATACATTTGGAACATGAGCATGTTTATCAATCCTTTACCAATGCGGGATTTATGTGTTTTCAGCTCTGTCATAGTTTATACTTTATCCGTTGGGGAATTGTTTGTATGTCGGCCTTGGGAATTTAATATTTACAATCGATCGTAATGCTGGATTGGAAATAATATATTCCCCGGGAGATAATCTCGTCATCATATTTTGATAGACTTTAGGTACGTATTTGTAATCGGCTTTTGATATTTCGATCGCATTAGTCCGTCCATATGCATGAGTAGAGCAATTACCCTTAACTCGATCGTGTATGGCACTTCGGAATTGCTCCACCGAAAATAGGATAATGCCTAATGATCGGCCTCGCTCTGTAATTTCCAATAATTGCCGTAAAATTGGGGAGTTTTTCGGAATATCGTTCGAGGCATATTTATTCAATTCATCAACGAATAAAATTACCTTATCGGGAATATTATCACGGTCGGCACCCAATTTCATTTCATATATTGCGCGGGCTACACTCCCGAAAACGAAACTTTGAGAGTTCTCGTCCAATCGGGCAATATCGATTACCATAACCTGATCAGCCGTCAGATTGTGCTGAATCTCGCTTGTGAGGTCTACTTCTCCTACGTTATCATGTATGACTTTTGAGAAAATATCATTCTTGATCGCTTTACTAACGCATCTCTTAAATTTTCTCCAGCTGGTTACTTGAATTTCGTTCTTTACACCTCCATTGGCAGCAGTTTTTGTATATTCATCCAGCTTATCCTGAAAATCTTTCCAATTATTCACACCGGCAAAACACCCTTCTCCATTTATGACATAATTGACGCAACTTTCCAAAGTTCCAGTGCTATCATCTTCATTGGCCAATAATAAATCCAATTTATCTTGAGATTTGTCATAGGTGAATTTATATGTAAAGGCTTTGTGATTTTTCTTTTGTCGTTCAACGTCTTGAGGGTGAGCGTATGATTGCGCATGTTGCATCATTTCGTCCTTTGTGTAAGGATAGTAATAGCGAACATTCTTAAAGGGTTCTATTGATAACCCTAAATCTGCATATATCTTTTTATCTTTCTCCGGTAGGTCGGTATTCACTTCATCAATGGCCATAAGATCTCGTCCTTTGACATTGAAAAACACAAGAGCCACACTACTTCCGTTTATATCTTTGAATTTATGCTGAATTGCATTAAGGAGAAACATTGAATAAGATGTTTTTGCCGCTAATCCTGAAATACCGGATATATTCAAATGCGCTCCGTCTGGTCCAATTAGAAAGTGAGAATTAAGCTCTACTTTAACTTTTTTGGCCGCATTGCCTTGATACATTTCCAAATAACCGCACACCAAAGGATTTTTTACATCATTTAGTCCTAAAGCCGTTCGAATATCTTCTTCGTCACAAAGCGATACTTGTTTGCCATCCAGTACTGGGGTATAAATATCATCAGTATTGCAAACAACCTTTGCTTTTACATAATTCATTCCAAGCCGATTCATTTGCCCAATAGAATCAGCGGTATCACCAAAATTACTTGATATAAAATTAGTGAAATGGCTCGCAGCATCCGTTACATGCGTAATTTCTTCAATAACTCCATATGTAATAGATTTATTGTTATTAGAGGATACATGTTCAACTTTAACTATGTCGAACGGGCTCAAAATTTGTCCTTTATCTGTCCAAAAATAGAAATTATCAATTGTAGATGGCATCTTTTCAGTTGCTGATACCTTTCCAATAACCTGCAACATATTTAGAATAAATTTAATATTATATTCGAGTCCACATATTTCGATTTGCAAAACAATTCTGTCAAGAAAATTGGATATAGGTGATTTGCCCAGCGCGTATCAACGCCATAGCAAACTGGATAGGCTTCTCGAATTAAGTTTGCACTTATCATATCCACCTTGTCTGTTTCCAATTTGTCATTTTCATCCATCAAGACCATTTCGCACTTTACGATGTCAGAAAAATGTGTTTCTCGAAAATCGTGGTTGCGTAATCGCACATACCACACGGCAAAATATGATTTTCCACCTTTGTGGTCTGATTCATAACGGTAAACCTTAGTTCGTTCGTAAGGGTCTAAATTTGCAATCGTTTTAGATAACCGATTCCCTTCGAAATCCGGTAACAACTCAGGGTCGAAGAGTTTTGAAACGCCAACTACATGCTGATAGTTGCTTCTCAAGTTATCCCATTGAGTTCTATTTAAATTTGAGAAACTCGGATTATATTCCAAAGAACCATCTTTAATCAACCATGATTCATTATGCAACCTTCCTGCTTTACATAATCTTTCAACCATCAATTGTTCCTCATCGGTCATTTCGTTCTGAATACATGCAATGCCCCGATGTTTATAATTATCCCTGCCTTGTTCTTGTGGATTAATATTAGTCCTGTACAAAAGCAATTTATTGACGCCTAATTGCAAATCTTTTAATTTCGATATTTTGTCAATTACTTTAGAGTTAATAGTTTCACAAAATGACCGGCAAAAATTTTCACCACCATCGTCATCATCATAATCATCGGGCATTGCCATAACAATTTTGCTATTCAGTTGCCAGCATTTAAAGGTATCGCGATCTTTTCGCTCGCAACACCCGACGATAATTTGTCCTGCAATGATTGGAAAAATCTTTTTACCAATACCGATGTCATCTATTTTGAAAGTATGCCGTGATCCATCCAAAAAATATCGAAAAATGGGTGGCGGAACTTTGGATGACTTGAACAAATATGCGACGGATACTGTTTTTATACGAGAATGATCTGTTTCCGCGAATGTACTTTTAGTAGCATTTGCGATTGTTTTATCATCATAATTATAGGCAATAGTGTCATTATCTACCGAATCAAGACATATCTTTTTTGTCTTGAAGCATTGATATTTGCCCTTTCCTGCCTGTTCTATGTAGTCGAGAATCATTCCCATATTTTATTCCCAGTCAGATTATAGCTGCGTTATCTATTTTAAAATTTAATACTCATACAAAATTAAACAATTTATGTCAATTATCAGGCATTCTAATAGTAAAATACATTCTTAATCTGCCTTAATTTTTTTGAGTTGTTGTTCGAAATGTTTTGCTGCTTGCTCATTCAGCCGTACTTGTTCATCATGCACAGCTTTCTGCTTTACTACTTTTTCAAAAGCTTCTACATCTTTTTTCATTTGGCGGATTTTGACTTTGTCGCGGTGTAATTCGAAGATTTCTTCCAGTTCAGCAATGCGGCGGGGTAGCGCTTCGCCTTTCATTTTGATATAGCGGTATTTCAGGTCGTTGTCAATGCGGTCGTAGTTGGGTTTGGCCGTCCAATACAGCATCGTACACAGCAGCACGATTGTCGTCATCATGCCTATCATTGCCCAGAATACTCCTTTTGATTCAATGGCAGGCGATATTCTGTGCTGTACGATTCTCGGCGGCAGTTCGGCGGGGATTTTGATTGCCTCGACAGATGCTTGCAGATTATCGATACCGGTTTGCGTTTTGGTATAGTTCTGCTCTTTGCTCTCCAATCGTCCGGCAAACTGGATTATTATCGCCTGATGCCGTTCTTGTTCTGTATATACGATTTGCTCCAATCGTTGCGACAAGTCATTGTCACTTGATTGATTATTGTTTGCTGTTTTTGCCGATAGTTCGGTCTTGATGGTTTTGACCATCGTCTTTTTGAAGTCCTCATACATTTCGTAGGACATCATATTATTCTCTTTCATGGTTGTATCGCTTCCTGTTTACAATTTCTGCTTGGGTTTGGTCATGCGTTCTCGCAAACGACGTTTCCGCTCCATTGCGGCAATCGCCATCGCTTCGACGACGGTATTGAGCAAACCCGTGATGCGGGCGAGGTACTCTTCGGGACTCTCGCCGGGTTTGCGTTGCAATTGAGCGAAGGACAATCCGAGCGGCGAACTATTCGGCGGCAACGGAAGTTCGCCGATATTACCGCCGAAATTGACCGTCGGCCTATCCGTGTCGGTCTTTCCGCCACCCGTTCCGAACAGACCGGAGAAGGCCGAACGGTAGGTGCCTGCCGCCGCATGGAAGTCTTTGACAATAGCGCTTCGATGTCGGGTTTGCTGTTGCGCGTACGCAAAATGCCGATTCAGTTTCGAGAAGCTGAATTGTCGGTCGATCTTCGACCCCGAAAACTCGAAGTCGTTTTTTGAAAATAGAACGCCTTGTTTTCGGTCGGTATTTCCGCAATACTTATAGCGGACGTTGATACCTTGCTCTTTTAATCTATCTTCCAGATCGTTCCAACTCTTACACTTGGGTAGACATCCTTTGATCGCATCATATATTTCGTTTTGGTCTTGTCCGGTTCGCGCAATCGCCAGTTGGTCATTTCTGATATATAAAGACGGTATGTTTGTAGCTATTAGTCAAAATGGGTACATGACGACCTCTTCTGATGGTGAGACATGGACAGAACCAGTTCAAATGAAAGATGAAACAGGGAATAATGTTACTTTCTATATACAAGCTATGATTGCTATGCAATAGGACACTCTGAATATTTAATTTGAAACCACCTCGCAATTTCCGCAAGGTGGTTCCTTTTGTTATCTCTCGTGGCGGGAATTGGTTGGGTTAATAAGATAATTATCCAAACTATTTCCCGCCACGATATTTAATCCTATGTATCAAAGAATTGAAAATGATTATCGCCTTAAATTATCCTTGAAAACAGCGGTTAATTTGCGAAATTCAGATTTGGTACATTAAAGTATATAATTGGGTACGATAACCAACGAATCCAACGGTCGTTGAATGAGCGGCAGATTATCATCAGCCTATCATCTCTGTTGTTGTGATTGGAAGTTAAATTCGAGTTCACACGCCTGTCAGAAATATCTGTTAATATCGACCTAAAAAAAATATTTAGTCTGTTTGCCACTTCAAAATCCGTTTTACATCGGATAATCCCTTTGCACCTGCTTGCAGAGTACGTGGCAACCGTCCCGACGGCAAGTGTCGGTCGGGGTATTGAGCTACCCCAAAAGAAATTTAGTGGGTACCGGGCAAGTCCGAACAAAAATAGCTTCGGCAAATGTCTGCCATCTGAAAAAATACGAATCGCAGACAAATGTCCAACCGAATAGCTATATTTTCAAACGACGATAAAAACTAAAAACGGGTTTCAAATCCCAAATCGAGTGCTCCTGATAATTCTATTAGTAATAATATTGTTAGTAATAAATATATTACTTATCTTTGCGGAGAATAATAGTTGAAGATTTATGGAGAACAAACCTTTTATATTCGGCGTTGCGACCTCAGGCGATAACTTTACCGACCGTGAGAAAGAAACGGAACGCCTGTTGTTGAATTTCCGGCATGGCGTGAATACGGTGCTGATTTCACCCCGTCGCTGGGGTAAGACCTCTTTGGTGCAGAAAGCGTCTCGCCTGGCTCAGTCCGATAAATTGAAAATCGTTTATATCGACATTTTCTCATGCCGCAGCGACCGGGACTTTTACGATGCCTTTGTGTCCGCCGTTCTCAAACAAACCTCCTCGAAAGTGGACGAATGGCTGGAGCATATTAAACAGTTTCTTTCCCGTATCAGCCCTAAAATTTCGATGGGGCTGGATCCGATGACGGATTTCTCCATATCGCTCGAATTGAATCCCAAGAGCAGCGACATTGACGAAATCCTGCAGCTTCCCGAAAAGATAGCGCAGAAAAAAGGTTATAATATCGTCGTCTGCATCGACGAGTTTCAGCAGATCGCCGAGTTCAGGGATTCCAAAACATTCCAGAAGCGGCTGCGCTCCGTATGGCAGTTGCAGAAATCGGTCTCTTATTGTTTGTTCGGCAGCAAGAAACATTTGATGAACGAGCTGTTCGAGAAAAAGAGCCTGCCGTTTTACAAGTTCGGCGATGCTATTTATTTGCAGAAGATAGGAACAGCGGACTGGATCGACTACATCTGCGGCCGTTTCGAGGCCACGGGCAAACATATCTCGAAAGAGCTGGCCGAAAAGATATGCCAAAAGGTTGATAACCATTCTTCGTATGTGCAGCAGTTGGCATGGCTGGTATGGATTCATACGGACAAAATTGCTACGGAGCAGGATTTCGAGGAAGCGTACCAAGATATTATCGACCAGAACACGCCGCTGTTCGAGAAACAGACCGAGAGCCTTACGACCTATCAGATGAATTTCCTGCGAGCCATTTTAGACGGGATTCATAGTGAATTTACCACGCAGGAGGTTTTGCAGAAATATCAACTCGGTTCGTCGGCCAATGTCAGTATCGTAAAACGGGCGTTGGTAAAAAAAGAGCTTATCGAGATCGAAAAGCGTCAGGCGGTCATTCCCGATCCTGTAATGGAGGTATGGCTGAAACGGGAATTAGGGATGTGATCCGCTTCGGAGAAAGAATGTCAGTAACTTGCCGACGCTTGAACGTGTTCGGGGAGCAAGTATAGGTTTTGTGTCCCGTAAAACCGCCGGACAAGCCGGGAAGCTGCCGGACACCGCAACGGAAAAATATCGGCACGAAGTCCCGGTTTTAGGAAGGAACGGACAGGAGGAAAAAACAACACAATCCGCTCCGATTCTATGTCTTTCCCCCCCCCAAAAAAAAAGATACTTTTTTCCGAAAAATTCGTATATTTGTAACAACCAAATGTTGTCTAGGGAAAAACGATGCATATCGGCTGTGGCCTATCCGGTGTACTTCAAGGCTGGCTATTTGGTAATGTATTGAAATATAGGAGAGTATTGGTAAAGTTCGAATCTCGTATTCTCCACAAGGAAACCCTGCAAACACCGAGGTTTGCAGGGTTTTTCGTTGTCTGTCCTGAATCTTTTGCATTCGTCGCCTCCCTTGCCGCGGGGCATCTGCCGCCCTTCCTCCCGGCCGGTTCGTTTCCCGCAGCCGTCCGCCGCACCGGGGGGGGGATGTCGCATGCCGATTCCGGACCGTCCCGAGCGGCGGACGGCCCGGGATATGTCCCGGCATCCGGTGCGATGTCTCCGAAAAATCGTTATCTTTGCTGAAAAAGAGGAGGATTTGCCAATGGACCGTCGCATGAAGAGAATCATCCGGATAAGCGCCGTTTCGGCGGGAAGCGTGCTGCTGTTGCTGCTCGTCGGCACGGCCGTCGTGCTGAATTTCGTTTTCACGCCCTCGAAGCTGACGCCCGTCGTGGAGCGGATCGCCGACCGGAGTCTGAACGCCCGGCTGCGGATGGGCGGCGTGGAGCTGACTTTTTTCTCCACCTTTCCGCGGTTCGGCGTGAAACTGACGGACGGCACGCTGGTTTCGACGGCACTCCGCGATACGCTCTGGCAGCGGACCGACACGCTGCTTTCGTTCCGCAAGGCCGTGCTGGTCTTCAATCCGGTCAGCTACCTGAGACACCGGAAAATCGACATACTGAAACTCTCGTTGGACAGTGCCGACGTCTATGCCTTCCGGGACGGGACGGGGCGTGCGAACTGGGACATCCTCCCCTCCGCCGACACGCTTGCGTCCGGCACGGCGGCGGATACAACGGCGGATACCGTGCGGACCGTCAGTGAAATCTCCGTCCGACACGTCGCGCTGCGTCATGGTTCGGTGACGTTCGACGACCGCGAAACGAAGGTTTTCGCCAACATCCGGGATGCCGGGCTGAGGCTGAGGGCCCGGCTCGGGGAGGGACACTCCATGCTGGCGCTCGATTTCCGGAACCGGAACATCCTTTTCTGGCAAGACGGCGAACTGCTGGTCAATCGCGTGGCCACCCGTCTGCGCGCCTCCGTCGAACTGGACCGGGCGCAGCGCACGCTCACGCTGCACGACGCCCTGCTCGGTATCAACGGTACGGAGCTGGACCTGACGGGAACCGTGCGGCGCGACACGGCGGCGGCCGGGGCGCTGCTTCTCGACCTGCGCTACGGGCTGCACGCTCCCTCGCTGGAGACCGTGCTGCACATGATTCCAGAGAGCGTGCTGAAACGCGGGGAGGTCGCCGCCGACGGCGAGGTGCGCATCAGCGGTGCGGTGAAGGGCCCCTATGGAAGGCAGGCGCTTCCGCTCGCCACGCTCGACGCCGAGATAAAGGACGCTTCGGCCCACTATGCCGGAATGCCCTACGGGGTGGATGCGCTGGATGCCCGTCTCGTGGGACAGGTC
>ERZ827197.1148-NODE-1148-length-23589-cov-3.069984_pt1 | contig 23589 bp, 19 predicted proteins | sample MGYA00519867_ERZ827197 | MGnify/ENA primary metagenome ERZ827197 (study PRJEB31778, sample SAMEA3449278) | human gut metagenome | biome: human gut; feature: human-associated habitat; material: faeces | place: United Kingdom | collected 2010/2012 ...
GCCAGTCCGCATGCAAGACATCCTGTACAGTAGGAAACCAGAGCTGCGAGAACAAGTAAGATCAGATTGTATCGGAGAAGTACGAAAAGTGGCAAAGGACTTGCCTGATTTTGGTCGGGTAAAGTCCTTTCTTATTGAATTCAATGGAATGAGGATAAAAAGATGATTCATCAATATAAAAATAATGGTTATAATATAGTTTTAGATGTAAACAGTGGCTCGATCCACGTCGTGGATGATGTGGCATATGATGTGATCGGGATGTATGAGACAAAAGAAAGAGCAGAGATCACAGCGGAAATTTTGAAAAAATATCCGGAAGTAAAAGAAGAGGAAATGGAAGAACTGTATCAGGATCTGGAAGAAATGCGGGAAGACGGCACACTGTTTACCGAAGATACGTACAAAGACGGTGTCATTGACTTCAAAAAACGCCAGACCGTGGTAAAAGCGTTGTGCCTTCACATCGCGCATGCCTGCAACCTCTCCTGCCGTTATTGTTTTGCCGGTGAGGGCGAGTATCATGGAGACCGTTCATTGATGAGCTACGAAGTGGGAAAAAAAGCACTCGACTTTTTGGTGAAAAATTCCGGAAGCCGCCGCAACCTCGAAGTGGATTTCTTTGGGGGAGAGCCACTTATGAATTTTGATGTGGTAAAAAAACTCGTTGCCTACGGAAGAAGTCTGGAAGAGCCGTATGACAAGCATTTTCGTTTTACATTGACGACCAATGGTGTGCTTTTGGATGACGATATCATTGCGTTTGCCAATAAAGAGATGGACAATATTGTCCTCAGTATCGATGGAAGAAAAGAAGTTCATGACCACATGCGCCCAAATAAAAACGGCGACGGAAGTTATGATCTCATTTTGGATAAATTTAAAAAAGTGGCAGAAAGTCGCGGACAGAACCGTTATTATGCGCGTGGAACATTTACACATTATAACCTGGATTTTGTGGAAGATGTGCTTCATCTTGCCGATGAGGGATTCAAGCAGATTTCGGTTGAGCCGGTTGTGGCAGATCCGAGTGAACCATATGCGATCCGCGAAGAGGACATTCCGGTAATCTGCGAGGGATATGACCGCCTTGCGAAAGAAATGATCAAACGCGAAAAAGAAGGAAATGGATTCAACTTCTTCCATTTTATGATCGATCTGACCGGCGGACCTTGCGTGTACAAACGACTTTCCGGCTGTGGTTCGGGAACCGAGTATCTGGCAGTAACTCCTTGGGGCGACTTATATCCATGCCACCAGTTTGTGGGAAATGAAGATTTCCTTTTGGGAAATGTGGATGACGGCATTGTCAATGAGCCGGTTCGTGATGAATTTAAACTGTGCAACGTCTATGCCAAAGAAGAATGCCGGAACTGCTTTGCCAAGTTTTACTGCAGCGGTGGATGTGCCGCAAATGCCTATAATATGCATGGTGACATCAACCAGCCTTACGAGATCGGCTGCGCGCTTCAGAAAAAACGTGTGGAATGTGCGATCATGATAAAAGCTGCATTGGCGGAGTAAATTTTGCTAATATGTGAAATATATGTTAAATTTGAAAAAAACGATTGAAAAAATCCAGAATGCGTTTATAATTAAAGTAGGTATGTTTACGTAAGATTAAGTAGATAGAGGAATAGATGATATGTTCGATTGACTAAGAAGAGGAAGAAAGGAGAACGTCATGGACATTGGAATAGATTTGGGAACAGCGAGTATCCTTGTATATGTAAAAGGAAAAGGTGTTGTTTTAAAAGAACCAAGTGTAGTGGCATTTGACCGAGACACAAATCGAATCAAAGCGATTGGAGAAGAAGCCAGACTGATGCTTGGTCGTACTCCGGGAAATATTGTAGCCGTACGTCCGCTTCGTCAGGGCGTTATTTCTGATTATACAGTAACAGAAAAAATGTTGAAATATTTCATCTCAAAAGCCGTTGGAAAACAGAGATTCCGCAAACCGCTCATCAGTATCTGTGTACCGAGCGGAGTTACGGAAGTTGAGAGAAAAGCCGTAGAAGATGCTGCTTTTCAGGCAGGCGCAAGAGATGTGAAGATCATTGAGGAGCCGATTGCCGCAGCCATTGGTGCGGGCATTGATATCGCGCGTCCTTGCGGAAATATGATCGTAGATATCGGTGGTGGTACATCGGATATTGCTGTCATTTCTTTGGGAGGTACCGTTGTAAGTACATCCATTAAGATTGCCGGCGATGATTTTGATGACGCGATCGTTCGCTATATGAGAAAGAAACACAATCTGCTGATCGGAGAAAGAACCGCAGAGGATATTAAGATCCGTATCGGTTCTGCATATCCGCGGCCGGAAGTCGAGACCGTCGATGTACGTGGACGAAATCTGGTAACCGGTCTGCCAAAGACGATTACGGTTACCTCCAAAGAGACAGAGGAAGCACTTCACGATACGACACTTCAGATCGTGGATGCCGTTCACAGTGTATTGGAGAAGACACCGCCGGAACTGGCAGCAGATATCGCAGATCGAGGAATTGTCCTGACCGGAGGCGGAAGCCTTTTGTATGGTCTGGAAGAATTGATCGAGAGCAAGACCGGAATCACGACGATGACGGCCGAAGAACCGATGACGGCAGTTGCTATCGGAACAGGTAAGTATGTGGAGTTTTTGAGTGGAACATCCGGAGAGAAATAGGAGGAAGCCTATGTTAAGAGGTCTTTATACGGGTTGGACAGGGATGGTCAACGAGCAAAAACGATTGGACGTAATATCAAATAATCTGGCAAATGCAGACACTCTCGGCTATAAGCAGGAGAGTGTGAGCAGCCAGTCGTTTGATAAATTGCTGACAATCAAAATACGAGATGGATCTCAATCATATCACAATCAGGCAATCGGGACGATGAGCCTGGGGGTAAAAGTTGGTGAAGTATATACGGATTATTCGCAGGGTTCGATCCGTGGAACGAGTTCACCATTGGATCTGGCATTGAGCGGCAGTGGTTTTTTTACGATCACGACGACAAATGCCAAAGGGGAAACGGTAACAAGATACACCAGAGATGGAAGTTTTCAGTTGACCAAGGACGGATATCTTGTGGATTCACAGGGTAACCGCGTACAGGGAAGCGGTGGAGATATCCAGATCGATCCGAATGCCAAAGATATCACGATTGATAACAGCGGCCGAATTACCGTGGATGGCGAAGTAAAAGACACATTGAAGATTGTTGATTTTGAAAATTATGATTACATATTGAAAACAGGCGATAATCTTTACCGTGTCGTAGACGGAGCGACTGAAACGACCTCCAATGCTTCGGTTCTGCAGGGATATACAGAACAATCCAATGTTAATGTTGTGTCGGAAATGGTCGATATGATTACTGTGACGAGAGCGTACGAAGCGAACCAGAAAATGATCCGTTCGCAGGATTCGATGTTGGAAAAAGCGGTAAATCAGGTAGGACGACTGAGTTGATGACAGGAGGATGAGCCTATGATGCGTTCACTTTGGACTGCGGCATCCGGAATGGTTGCACAGCAGACAAACTTAGATACTATTTCGAATAACTTATCAAATATTAATACAACAGGATATAAGACCGAAGCGGTAAATTTTAAATCGCTTATTTATCAGACATTACAGCAGAAATCGTATGACAGTAAAGGAGAACCGAAACCGGTCAGTGCACAGGTAGGACTTGGTGTCCGCCCGGCTGCGATCGTGTCCAGTTTCACGCAGGGTGCTTTGTTAGAGTCCAGTGGAGCCTTTGATTATGCAATCGAGGGCGAAGGATTTTTCATGGTTCGCCAAAATGACGGTACGATCGGATATACAAGAAATGGTAATTTCAACGTAGCTGTATCCGAGGATGGACTGGCACTTGCCGATTCCAACGGAAATCCGGTGCTGGATGTCAATGGGGATCCGATTACATTCCCGAAGGGAACGGACTCTTCTAAATTATCCGTTGACCAGTTTGGAAACTTTATGTATCCGGACAATACGGGAAATGCCCAGTTGATGGGAATCCAGATCGGACTTGCGAATTTCCCAAACCCGGCAGGACTGGAAAGAAGTTCCGATACGATCATGAAAGAGTCGGAGGCTTCCGGCCAGCCGACGATCTATATGGCAAATCAGCTGAATTCGAAGATTGTGTCCGGCTATTTGGAAGGTTCCAATGTTCAGGCAGTAGATGAAATGGTAAATATGATTATCGCACAGCGTGCTTACGAGATGAACTCGAAAGCGATCACAGCATCCGATGAGATGCTGCAGCAGGCGAATAATCTTCGTTCTTGATAGAAAGTAAGGAGGGATTTGATGTCATTATCGGTAAACGATCTGTATAACAGCCTTGGAAGCACATCGACATTGTCCAGTGCGGCTTTGAAAAGCACCGCGTCGGCAGATCAGTTGACAAGCCAGATCAAAGACGCAGGCACCGATGACGAAATGATGTCAGCCTGTGAAAATTTCGAAGCCTATCTGTTGCAGAAAATGTTTGAAAATATGGAAAAATCTGCCAAACTCTTTAGTGATGACGATAAAGAGGGAAATGAGTACACCGATATGTTCGGTGACCGGATGTATCAGTCGATGGCAGAGACGATGGTTTCCAGCGGCCAGGGACTTGGCATCGCACAGATGCTGTATGAGTCAATGGCGAGAAATTCCGGCATTTCCACTTCGACAGAAACGACGACAAAAACGGAATAAATATAAAATAACGAGAAAAGAGCGCCCATTGCATCCTGGCAAGGGGCGCTTTGTCAACGTATACAGGAGAGAGACGATGGAAGAGAAAAAAGGATATGTGGAGCATATCATTTATCGCAATCAGGAAAATGGATATACCGTATTTGAATTTGTCTCGCAGGAAGAGGGAGAAGAATATCTGGATACGTGTGTCGGAACATTTCCGTTCATCAACGAAGGGGAGTATCTTACACTGCATGGTGATATGGTGACGCATCCGACGTATCATGAACAGTTCAAAGTGCAGAAAAGTGAGAGCCGTTCGCCGGATGACGCGTTGTCGATGCAGAGATATCTGGCATCCGGTGCGATCAAAGGGATTGGAGGTGGACTTGCCAAGCGGATCGTAGACAAATTCGGGGATGAAACATTTGATATCATTGAAAAAGAGCCGGAGCGGCTCAGCGAGGTAAAGGGAATCAGTGAGAAAAAGGCGATGGATATTGCGGAGCAGTTTGAGGAAAAACGTGAAATGCGCAATGCCCTTCTCTTTTTGCAGCAATACGGCATCAGCAACCAGCTCGCTGTAAAAATATACAAAACGTATAAAGAAGATCTGTATGGGATTGTTAAAACAAATCCTTACCGACTGGCAGAAGACATCCGGGGCGTGGGATTCCGGATCGCTGACAATATTGCGATGAAATCCGGGCTTGACCGAAATTCCGATTTCCGTATCCGCGCAGGCATCCTTTATGTGTTGACACTGGCGACGGCGTCCGGGCATATTTATCTGCCGAATGAGGAATTGTATCGCCACTGCATCGAGTTTTTGGGTGTGAGTGTCGAACAACTGATGCATGTGCAGGAAGAGATGGAATACGACAAAAGCCTTATGCGGGATGGCGAAAAGGTCTATCTGCCATCTTTGTATTATGGCGAAATGAACTGTGCGCGGATGCTTCTGGATATCGGAAGTGTGACGCACAAATCGGGAATTGACGAAGAACGGATATTGGAGGAACTGCAGCGCAAATCCGACATTCATCTGGATGACAGACAGCGGCTGGCAGTATTTGAATCTTTAAAAAACGGACTCCTTGTAATCACCGGAGGACCGGGAACCGGAAAGACGACCACGATCAATATGATCATAAAACTTTTGGAAGAAGAGGGGCAGAGCATTCTTTTAGCGGCTCCGACCGGCCGTGCGGCAAAGCGGATGAGTGAGACGACCGGCCACGAGACACAGACAATCCACCGTATGCTCGGTTACAATGGGGCAGGCATGGATTCTGCGGATGGCGTGGAAGAACGTCGTGAGACGCCGGAGGCATTTGAACGCAACGAATGGAATCCGCTTGAAACGGACGTAATTATTATTGACGAGATGTCCATGGTCGACATTTATCTGTTTACCAGTCTGCTTAAGGCCATTTCCGTCGGAACGAGGCTGATCCTTGTCGGGGATGTAAACCAGCTTCCAAGCGTCGGGCCGGGAAATGTACTTCGCGACATCATTCAGTCGGAATGCTGTCCGGTGGTGAAATTGGAGCGGATTTTTCGACAGGCGGCAAAGAGCGATATCGTTGTGAATGCACACAAGATTAACAAAGGGGAATCAATTACACTGGACAATAAAAGCCGTGACTTTTTCTGTATGGAACGTGAGGATGAACATGGTGTCCTGCAGATGATGCTCTGGCTTGTGCGGGATAAGATGCCGAAATATACGGACTGTACGCCGTTTGACGTGCAGGTGCTTACTCCGATGAAAAAGGGAGAACTTGGTGTGATTCGCTGTAACCAGATCTTGCAGCGGTATCTGAATCCGGAATCGTCGGGGAAACCGGAAATGACGGTGCATGATACCATTTTCCGCCAGGGCGACAAAGTCATGCAGATCAAAAATAATTACCAGATGCCTTGGAAAATATTGGGGTATCACGGTGTAGTGATCGAGGAAGGAACCGGTGTATTTAACGGCGACTGCGGAATTATCGAGGAAATTGATCTTTACAACAAAGAAGTAAAAGTGGTCTTTGATGAAGAAAAACATGTGACGTATACGACCGGTGATATGGAAGAATTGGAACTTGCTTATGCGATCACCATTCACAAATCGCAGGGAAGCGAATATCCGGCGGTTGTAATCCCATTGTTTCACGGCCCGAGGGTGCTCTTTAACCGGAATCTCCTTTATACAGCGGTTACCAGAGGAAAACAATGTGTTACGATCGTGGGACGCAAAAAGACAGTTCTTGATATGATTCACAATGAATCGGAACAAAAAAGATATTCTACATTGCAAATTCGGCTAAAGGAATTGCAAAATGAGTAGTTTTTTGATAAAATAAAATTGGATATGTGTAGTATGGGAAAGGAAATGCATGAAAGATTTTTTGATGACTCTTGTATTCCCCCACAAATGCGCGGCGTGTGGAAAAACAATGCCCGGAAAACGCACGGAAATGTTGTGCGAAACGTGTGACAGGCAGCTTCATGCAATCACGGAGCCACGCTGCAAAAGGTGTTCCAAACCAGTCGATGATCTGACGCAGGAACTTTGTGAAGACTGTGCAAAAAGAGAGTTTATCGTATCGGGCGGAAAGGCATTGTACCGCTATGATGAGCGGATGCAGCAGGTCATCCGCCAATTCAAATACGAAGGCTGTTTTGAAATTGGAGATTTTTTTGCAGAGCGCATGGCGCAGGCATTTGGTGATTGGATTCGAAGGGAAAAATTGGAAATGATCATGCCGGTTCCTGTACATAAAAAACGGCTTCGTTTTCGAGGATTTAATCAGGCGGAGATTCTTGCGGAAAAACTGGGAGAGTGTCTGGATATTCCCGTGCGGGCGGAAGTGCTTGTCCGGACCGAGGATACGAAACCACAGAAAACACTCGATGTGCATAAGCGCATAGCGAACTTGCAAAAAGGGTTTACGGTGACGAGACCGGTGGAAGGAAGACGGATTCTTCTTGTCGATGACATTTATACGACCGGGGCGACGCTGGAAGCCTGTGGAAATGTGTTAAAAAGAGCTGGCGCAGAGAAAATCTGTTTTGTCAGTTTGTGTATTGGAACAGCATAATAAGCGATGAAAATGTGTCCCTCAGTGGATGCGTGGAAAAGGAGGACATTATGGACGTAACAACTTGTTCAAGATGCGGAAAATTATTTAATCATATCAGTGGACCGAGAATCTGCCCGGTTTGTCTGAAAGAATTTGATGACAAATTTCCGGAAGTGAAAAAATATGTATATGAACATCCTCACACAGGAATTGCCGAATTGTCGGAGGCTATGAATATTCCGGCAAAACAGATCAAACGCTGGATCCGCGAAGAACGGCTCAGTTTTGCAGATGATTCGCCGGTTGGAATTGAGTGTGAGGGATGTGGCACGATGATTAAGACCGGACGGTATTGTCCGGGGTGCAAGGAAAAATTTGCCAAGGAATTCGGAGATGCGGCAGGGCTGAACCGCAAGCCGGTTTCCGCACCGCCAAGGCGCAAAGACGGAGAAAGCAAGATGCGCTTTTTGGACTAACAGATTGGAGAAAAACAGATGCAGAAATATGATTGTATTGTTGTCGGCTGTGGTTTTGCCGGCGCAGTAGCAGCCAGAGAACTGGCGGAAAAAAAGGGAAAAAAGGTATTGATCCTGGATGCCAGAGATCATGTCGGTGGAAACTGCTATGATCTGCCGGATGAATATGGAATCCGCATTCATCAGTATGGCCCCCACATTTTCCATACAAACAGCAAAAGGGTCTATGAGTACCTTTCCCGTTTTACCGAGTGGTTTTCTTTTGGACATGAAGTGGTGGGAAATGTATATGGAAAAGAACTGCCGATTCCATTTAACCTAAATACGCTTGCGATGGTTTTTGGAGAACGTGCGCCTAAGATGGAAGAAAAATTGATTCAGAAATTTGGAGAGGGCGCGCGTGTTCCGATTCTTGAACTGATGAATCAAGAGGACACAGAACTAAAAGAAATTGCAGAATATGTGTATGAAAATGTGTTTTTGAAATATACTATGAAGCAATGGGGAAAGACACCAAAGGAGATCGATCCTTCTGTGTCCGGACGAGTGCCGGTTCTTGTCAGCCATGACAACCGCTATTTTCAGGATACCTACCAGGGAATGCCGATACCTGGCTACACTGAATTGTTTGAAAAAATGCTCGATTTTCCGGGGATTGACATTCGCCTGAACTGTCAGGCAAAAGAAGTTCTGGCTATACAGCCGGAAGCGGAAGACAAGATTTTGTTTGAAGGCGAGCCATTTACGGGAGAAATTATTTTTACCGGAGCACTTGACGAGTTTTTTGATGTGCGTTTTGGCAGACTTCCTTACCGTTCTCTTCATTTCGAGTTTGAACATTTGAAACAGCCGTTTTTCCAAAGCCACGGTGTAGTGAATTATACTGTGAGCGAGGATTTTACGCGTATTACGGAGTTCAAATATCTCACTGGCCAGAAAGAGAATCCGGAGACGACAATCATGCGCGAATATCCGATGCCATATGAGGCAAAGGACGGACAGATTCCTTATTATGCGATCAACAATAAAGAAAATGATGCACTTTATGAGAAATATGTCTCGTATGTGAAAGAAGTTCCCAATTTCCATCTTTTGGGAAGACTGGCAGAGTACAAATACTACAATATTGATGCAATTGTCGAGCGTGCGCTTGACTTTGCGCAGGAAATTTAACTGATAATGGGAGAATGAATTATGAAATTATTGACCGTAGCAATTCCCTGCTACAATTCACAGGAATATATGAAACATGCCATCGAAAGTGCTTTGGTCGGTGGGGAAGACATCGAGGTCCTGATCGTTGACGATGGATCCAAAGACGATACGGCGAAGATTGCCGATGAGTTTGAAGCACAATATCCGGGGATTATCCGTGCCATCCATCAGGAAAATGGTGGGCACGGCGAGGCTGTCAATGCCGGCCTCCGCAATGCCAAGGGCCTTTATTACAAAGTGCTGGATTCCGATGATTGGCTGGACCGCGATGCCCTTCTGCGCGTGATGGATCGGTTGCGTCAAATGGTAAAAGAAGGAAATATGGTAGACATGTTCCTGGCAAATTATGTATATGAGAAGCCGAGTGAACACAAGCACAAAGTGATCCGCTATGAAGGCGTATTTCCGGAAGAAGAAGCATTTGGCTGGAGTGATATCAAGCGCTTCAAGATCAGCCAGAATATCCTGATGCATTCTGTGATTTACCGCACACAGATGCTTCATGACTGTGGTCTTGAACTTCCGAAGCATACCTTTTATGTGGACAACATCTTTGTTTATGTACCACTTCCAAACGTAAAAACAATGTATTATATGGATGTCGATCTGTACCGATATTACATCGGCCGCGAGGACCAGTCTGTCAATGAAAAAGTGATGATTGGCCGCATCGACCAGCAGATCAAGGTAAACAAGATTATGATTGATGCTTACGATCTCACGAAGATCCGTAATAAAAAACTCAAAGATTACATGGTGAAATATCTTGCTATGATGATGACCGTCAGCTCCATCTTCCTGATCAAAGAAGGTTCGGAAGAAAGCCTGACAAAGCGTGCTGAACTTTGGCACTATCTGAAAGCGAGCAGCAAGGGAACATTTCGTCTGGTCAATCACCAGGTTCTCAGCCGCCCGATGCAGATCCGCGGTAAAGCAGGCCGCAAGATGTTAGTGTGGGCGTATGCGATTTCGCGTAAGATTTATGGGTTTAATTAAGGGGAAAATTTGGGGCTGGTCATGCCACAGGATGAAAAGTAGATTTAGGCATGACCGCCGTTCAGGTTTGGGTCATGCCGCAGGCTGAAAAGCAGGTTTAGGCATGACTGCTATCAAAATTCTTGTAACAAGATTCAATCGAATCAATAATTCCATTAAATAGGATCTTATGCCGAAAATGGGTATATACAGGGAAAAATCTTATTATGACATTTGAATCTTCTGAAAAGGTGTTAAATACAAAAGAAATAGACTGCATCATTCAGACAGTCTTTCCCACAATGGAACGAAGTTAATAAAAAATTCATATTTTTCATATTGTATGTTCTGAAATCTTGCCTTATTATTATAAATAAGAATTGGTAAAAGGAAAGAATCAATGAAACATAAAAGTAAAAAATGGATGCTTCAGACCAAACGGGCAGATTTTCGCAAGATCAGTGAAAAATTTGGGATATCTCCGGTTCTGGCAAGATGCATTGTAAATAGAGAAGTGCAAGAGGAAGAAATTGGAAATTACATACACGCAGACTGGAGGCAGCTGCATTCGCCGTGGCTTTTTAAAGACATGGCGAAGGCGGTGCAGATTCTGCGGGAAAATAGAGAAAAATTAGTGGCAATTTCTTCGGATTTTGACTGCGATGGAATATTTTCGGCAATCATTTTAAAAAAAGGGCTGGAAAAAGTTGGAATACGTAGTGAGATTTATACACCAGACCGGGTGGCGGAAGGATATGGGGTAAATCGACGGATTGTGGATGAGGCGACAGAGGCCGGCGCGGAGATCCTGCTTACTTGTGATAATGGAATCGCTGCCAATGAAGAAATCCGGTATGCCAAAAAAAAAGGGATGACAGTCATTGTTACCGACCACCATGAAGTGCAGGAAGAGCTGCCACCGGCAGATGCTGTCGTAGATCATAAGCAAGAGGAATGTGGATATCCGTTTAAAGGACTGTGCGGTGCCGGTGTGGCATTTCAGCTGATCGGTGCATTGTACGAAAAAGAGGGCATCTCGCCCGATGAGCGTGAGGACTTACTCGAATATGCAGCAATCGCGACCGTTGCGGATGTGATGGAATTAAAAGGCGAAAACCGTGGGCTGGTAAAATCCGGGCTGCGGGCATTGGAACATACAAAAAATACAGGACTTCGCGCTTTGCTGGAAGTGCAGGAATTAAGCGGAAAAGAACTCGAGGCGTACCATATCGGATTTATTCTCGGTCCCTGCTTTAATGCGGCGGGGCGAATTGATACCGTGACGAGAGCGTTTGAACTTTTGGAGGAAACCAATAAGGAAAAAGCACTGCAAATGGCGCGGCAATTAAAAGACATCAACGATACCAGAAAGCAAATGACAGAAGAGGCCGCAAAGTGCGCCTTTGAGATATTGCAGGAAAGCGGAAAAGAAGATGAGCCGGTACATATTGTGCTTTTGCCGGATTGTCATGAAAGCCTTGTGGGAATCGTGGCGGGAAGGATAAAAGAAGAATACCATCACCCCGTAATCGTGTTCTGTCCTGTAGGAGACGGGCTTGTAAAAGGTTCCGGACGTTCCATCGAGTCCTATCATATGTTTGAAAAATTGATGGCATGTAAAGATCTCATGGTTCGCTTTGGTGGACACAAAATGGCAGCCGGAATGACACTGCATGAAAAAGATCTCCCGGAATTAGAGAGGCGGTTGAATGCAGAGGCGGGACTTACACAAGCCGATTTTGTGCCGGAATTATGGATTGATGTGGCGATGCCGGTGCAGTATATATCGATTCCGCTGATCGAAGAATTGCAGACGCTGGAGCCATTCGGGGTAGGAAATCCGAAGCCGGTATTTGCAGAACAACATTTCCATATACTGGAAGCATCGAGGCTTGGAAAAAATAGAAATGTGCTGAGCATGAAAGTGGCAAATGAAAAAGGGTATGTCATAAAGGTAGTATATTTTGGCGACATTGATGTGTTTGAAGAATTTGTATGTGAAATATGGGGAGACAGTGAATTGCAGAAAATGTATCAGAAACAGCCCAATGAAATTGATATAGGATTTGCCTATTATCCTTCCATCAATGAATACGGCGGAAATCGGACGCTGCAGATCGTAGTAACCGATTATTGTGTGGTACACAAGGACAGGTAAGGAGTGAGCAGATGATAACGATAAGTTTGTGTATGATCGTAAAAAATGAGGAAAAAGTGCTGGCAAGGTGCCTTGACAGCATTGCAGATCTTATGGATGAGATTATTATTGTCGATACCGGATCAAGTGATAATACAAAAGAAATAGCAAAAAAATACACCGATAAAATTTATGATTTTGCATGGATCGATGACTTTTCGGCGGCACGTAATTATTCTTTTTCCAAGGCGACAAAAGAGTATATTTATGTGGCAGATGCAGATGAAGTAATAGACGCTGACAATCACCGAAGACTAGCCGAATTAAAGGAGGTTCTGATCCCTGAAATAGAAATTGTACAGATGCGATACTGCAATCAGCTGGCCAATGGAACGGCTTATAATTTTGATGAGGAATACCGGCCTAAATTATACAAACGCCAGCGGGAATTTACGTGGATCGAACCGGTGCATGAAATGGTTCGTCTGGATCCGGTTGTTTATGACAGTGAAATTGATATTTTGCATATGCCGGAAAGCGTGCACAGCAGCAGAGATTTTGCTGTGTTTCAGAAGCAGATTCAAAAAGGACAGCGGCTTTCCAAGAGACTGCATCATATGTATGCAATGGAATTGTATATTTCCGGAAGTGATGAAGATGTGATTCAGGCAGAACCTTATTTTGCTGCGACAGCATGTGAGCCGGAACGAAGTCTCGATGAAGTGAAAGAAGCAGCTTGTATCGTCGTGCGGGCAGCAAGACTTCGCGGGGACAGCGGAGTGATTTTGAAGATGTGCCTCAAAGATCTTTTGAGTGAAGGTTCTTCTGAAATGTGTTATGAACTTGGCGAATATTTTTATGAAAAGAAGGACTACGAAGAGGCGGCGATGTGGTATTACAATGCAATGAACGAGACAAACAGTATTTTAAATATTCACACTTCGACCGACTGGCCAAAGGTGCGCTACGCAGAAATAGAAAAAATAATAGCAGGCAAATAGAAGAAAGGAGCAGGCAGATGGCGGGACAAATACAGACGCTGCAGGAAATGATCAATCAGGTGGTAAAGGGCAAACAAAAAGTGGTAGAAAAGGTGCTTTGTGCGATGCTTGCAGGCGGTCATATATTGCTCGAGGATATCCCGGGAGTCGGCAAAACGACGTTAGCGATGGCGATTGCGAAAGCGACAGATCTGACGTATCGACGCGTACAATTTACACCGGATGTGCTTCCTAGTGATCTGGTGGGCTTTTCCATGTACAATGAAAAGACCAAAGAATTTGAATACCGCGAAGGTGCCGTATTTGCCAATCTGTTTCTGGCAGATGAAATCAACCGGACTTCGCCGAAAACCCAGTCAGCACTTTTGGAGGCGATGGAGGAAGAAAAGGTGACGGTGGATGGAATTACCCATAATCTGCCAGCCCCGTTTACGGTAATTGCGACAGAAAATCCCATCGGTTCTTCCGGTACGCAGATGCTTCCGGAATCGCAGCTCGATCGTTTTATGATCTGCCTTTCGATGGGATATCCGGAACATCAGGATGCGGTGGATATTTTGAAAAACAATGGTGCGAAATCACTTTCCGGCATTCAGGCGGTGGTAACCTTAGCAGAATGGAAAAAATTGCAAAATATGGCAGAAGAGAGTTATGTCAGCGAAGAAATGTATGATTATATTGTTCGGCTGACGGAAAATACGAGAAAGCATCCGATGGTGCGTCTCGGAGCGAGTCCGCGGGCAAGCCTTGCGCTTCTTCGTATGGCGAAGGCAATGGCTGTGATGAAAGGGCGCGATTACGTGACGCCGGAGAATGTGATGGACATTTATCAGGAAGTACTTGCCCACCGTATCAAGCTCAATATGCAGGCAAAGGCACAAGGATTGGAAGTCTCTGATATTTTAAAACAGGTTTTTGAAGGAACAAAAGTGGTATGCGTAGAGTAAAATACTGGATTGAATTTATCGTGATATTTTTCCTGAATGCCTTGATGTATTGGTATTTGGGCGGCTATTTTAATCTGCTGCTTGGCGTGGCAATGATTCTGTTTCTTGGGTTTACGCTGGCAATGGTACCGCTGGTGATACCTAAAACAGAACCGAAAATAGAAATTCCCGCAGCTGAATTTACCCAAAATACGGAGTTTTTGGTACGTATCCGGGTTAAAAACAGAAGTATTTTTCCTGTGATACGCTGCACGTTGTATCTTGAGATTGGGAACGGTTTTTTTGAACAGAAAACAGACAAAACAGTGACGATCTCACTTCCTGCCAAAGGAGAAGAAGTGTACGAGATGCCGCTAAGCTCGGGACTTTGTGGGGATATTGAGATTACATTGAAACAATTTGGAATAGAAGACCTTCTTTCTTTTCATGAAAAGCGCAAAAAGGCCGGGCAGACAGAACACATTTATATTCTGCCTTCCGAGGGGGAGACATTGGATTTTGAGCAGAATGATTATGCGGCCGGTTTGACGGAATCGACGGAAAGTTCTGCAAAAGGAAGCGATTTTTCGGAAATTGGACAAGTACGGGAATACATACCCGGCGATTCATTGAAAGATATCCACTGGAAATTATCGGCAAAAAAAGAGGCGCTTATGGTAAAAGAGAGACTTCAGATGTCTTCGCAGAAACTGCAGATTGTTTTTTGTGTGGACCGCAGAAATCCGCAGAGAGCGGATGAAGTAATCTGTTTTTTGTACGAACTGGGAAATTCGGTGATAAAGAGCCGGATTCCCGTAACGGTGTATTGGTGGGGGAGCAGGAGCCGGCAGTTATATGAGAAAACGGCAGATACCAGAGAAGCTTGGAAAGAAGTTCTCGAGCAGATTTTTTATACCGGAGGCGGAGAGGAAGAAGCTGTCGAAGCATTTCGAATGAATGCGCCGGATCAGGATTATCTGAAAGTGAGCGAGGAAATGCTTGTGATGTGGCAGCGATAGAAAGCGAGGTGACAGAAAGTGGCATGGTTTCGCAAGAAAAAGGAACAAAAGACGAAGGAATTAGTAACCGGACTTGTACTTGGAGAAGAGCGGACCGCTCAGCAGTCCCGGCGTTTTCTTACCTGCCTTCCCAAAGGATTATTATGTTTTTTTATCATTTTTGGTTCCTTTGGGGGCTTTTTGTCAGCGTTTGAAATAGAATGTAATTATGTGATCGCAGCCCTTGTACTTTTGGCATCCGCGGTATATTTTAGCTTTCTGTTTTCCTTTCAAAAAAGCAGCCGGAAAGATCTTGGATATATTCTGTTTTTTATATTTTATGTGTTTGGAATTTTGACATTTAAAGTGTATGTAAATAGTGGCTTCGCGGGGATTATTAACGTGATCCGTCAGCGTGGCGAGGTTTATTTTGGCTTAAATACCGGGACGGAATTTGCGGAGCAGATAGAGGATCGAAATCTTTCTGTCACGATGACATTTATTTTTGTCGGGGTATTTTTGATCCTGACATTGAACATTTTTTTGAGCAATTATATGAATTTAAAATTGCCGCTTTTTATATGCGTTCCATTCTATATCATTCCGCTTTATTTCCGTCAGGAACCAAAGTTATTTTTTGTGTTCTGCTTGTGTGGAGGATTTCTCGGAGTTCATATGTTAAAAAACGGAAGGCGCCATCAGGTGGAAAAAAATGCTCGTGTTTATCAAGGCGTTTTGCTGACTGCGCTTGCCGCCGTTGTTTTGACCGGTGTTTTTAGTCTCGCATTTACCGAGGAGAAAAATCGTGAAATTTACCATGAAAATTCTTATAAAAAAAGTACGGAACGTGCCGTTTCCGGCTTTGTTATGATGGGATTTTGGAGTTTCTTTCCCAATCCTGCTTCGCGAGGCGGTATGAGTGGCGGAAAACTGGGCGATTTTTCAATGCTTCGTCCGGATAATGAGACCGATCTGAAGATCCGGCTTGCACCATATACAACGGATCCTCTTTATTTAAAGGGGTATACCGGGCTTCATTATGAAGGAAATGAATGGACGGATGGCTATCAGATGCTGGGAGGCACCGCCGGACATACGCAGTATTTTTATACCGAAAGCATGAAAGAAGAAGCCGATGTTTTGGCGAAAAGACAAAAAAAGAACCCACAGCAGGAAGCAAAAGCAAAGATTGAAATAGAAAATGCAGGAGCGGATGCAGACTACGTATACTATCCGTATTTTACCAAATTTAAAGACTATAAAAAGTATACCAATTCAAGTCAGAAGATTTATGTCGCAAATCCGATCGGAACAAAAAATACATTTACTTTTTATCCAAACCTTACCAAGGAAGCGGTGATTCAAGATGCAGATTCTTATATTTACCATCAGGTTCCGGATGAAAATACGACGGTGTTAGATGACTGTATCCGCGATATGGGGTTGGTTCCGGGAAAAAATTATGGGACGGATTCCAATGTGGTCAACACGGTAATTACCTATCTGCATGACAATTATACCTATAGTTACCGCCCGGGAAGAGTTCCGGAAGGCGAAGATTTTGTAAATTATTTCCTCGAGGATAATAAGAAAGGAGTCTGTATGCACTTTGCCTCCGCGGCAGCACTTCTTCTCCGCCGGCTGGGAATCGCCACGCGTTATGTGGAGGGCTATGCTGTCGGTTATGGTGATATTTTGAAAGGGACACTGCGCGAGGACTTAAATTATGATGACTTTTACGAGGGACCTTCGGCACTTGGAAAAACCGGTGTGATGGAAGTGGAGTTGACGGATGCCAATGCACATGCGTGGGTGGAAGCATATTTTCCTAATACAGGCTGGCAGGTCGTGGATGCGACACCGACAAATATGTCTGAAAATACAGATAGTGATTTTTGGTCGTCTGTTAAAAAATTGATTGATGATTCCCCACAGATTCAACTTGGCGAAGCGTTTTCAAATTTTGGAACCGGGCTTATTTCGTCTGGTATAATGCCTGTCGCTGCGCTTGTTGTGGCGGTTGCTATTATTTTATTCTTTGCAGGAAAACGAGTGTATTTGAGTATACTTCGATATCGTTCGTGGCATACGGAAGATGTGGCGAAAAATTTATTAATATACCTTGAAATACGGAGCCGGCGATGGGAGAAAAAGGATGCTGCTTACGCCGGTTTGATAATGCCGGGAGAGCGGCTTCATTATCTGGCAGCAAGAGATTCCGAGCTACCATTCGAAGAGACGGGGTTGGAAGAACTTTTTGAAAGATGCTGCTTTTCTTCGTATAAACCGACACCGGAAGAATACAAGAAACTGCTAAACTGGATTAAAAAATTGACTTGATTTTCATAAAAGACTCATGTTATACATTTTACAAATGTGGAGGTGGAGCGTCCTGAATAGTTACTTACAAACAATGTGAGTCTTTTTTCTTTTGTCATTTCGACAGGAAATTTCCACAGTTGAAATTTTAAGAAGGGATGGATTAAATGTACGATGAAATTAGGGATGAATTAAAAGAAAAGCAGGAGGAACTTTTTTTTGGAAAGCACAGATGGAAATGAGTTTGGCAGAGGCACCAAAAGGAAAATTGTATCGATCAGCGTGCAATCCGCAGGAAATCTTTACAGAACGAGGAGAGCAAGTACGATCTAAATCAGAAAAAATCATCGCAGACAGTTTATATCGCAATGGGATACCCTACCGATATGAACATCCTGTTTATTTGCGTGGAATGGGAGTTGTCCACCCGGATTTTATCTGCCTGCATGTGAAGAAACGCAAGGAAATTTTGTGGGAACACATGGGACTTATGGGAGATCCGGAGTATTGCCGACGGGCGCTTAAAAAAGAAGAACTGTATATTAAAAACGGTTACCGTTCAGGGATTGATATCATTTATACCCGGGAATCTTCCGGCTACACAATCAGTACAAAAGTAATTGATCAAATTATCAAAGATACTTTTTTATGATTGTGATTGCGGAAAGAAAATGAGATAAGGGGAGCGGACAAAAAAAGAATTACGGTAAAAAGTGTCTTATGGGATGCAGTTTTACCGTAATAACTGTAAATAATAGGAAATGACTGTAAAAAGATGGAAATTATTACGGCATTATTTTGTGCAAAACAAGTTAAAATACCGTAAAAACTTCAAAAATGTAAAAATATGGTAAATAGCAGGGCGGAATTACGGTACAAATGGAAGAAAAAACTAGGATTTGACCGTAATGTCATGGTAATAAGGAAGCGCCCCCTCGCATACGCTCGGCGGCAGGTCGTCGGCGGCATAAGAAAGGAAGCGCCCCCTCGCATGCGCTCGGCGGCCGGTAGCTACCTCCTCAAATAAGGGCGGCTCTGCGAGCCGCCCCAACAAATCTTCTATTATTTATTTTCTTTATAGTCCAGTGCTGCGCCGACGAAGCCTTTGAATAAAGGATGTGGGCGGTTTGGACGGCTCTTGAATTCCGGATGAGCCTGTGTGGCGATGAACCAAGGGTGATCCGGAAGTTCCATCATTTCCACGATGCGTCCGTCCGGTGAAAGACCGGATAATTTCATGCCATGCTTTGTCAGGTCATCACGGTAGTAGTTGTTTACTTCATAACGGTGGCGATGACGTTCTGTGATAGTTTCGGAACCATACAATTCATAGGCTTTGCTTTCCTTGTCCAAGGTACATGGATAAGAACCAAGACGTAACGTACCACCGATATCTTCCACGCCGTCCTGTTCAGGCATCAAGTGAATGACCGGATGAGTGGTAGCAGGATCAAGTTCCGCACTGTGTGCATCAGACCAGCCGACAACATTGCGGGCAAACTCAACGATAGCAAGCTGCATACCGAGGCAGAGTCCTAAGAAAGGAATCTTGTTTTCACGGGCATACTGGATCGCTGTGATCTTACCTTCGATACCACGGTTACCAAATCCGCCGGGAACGAGGATTCCGCAGACATCCCCAAGAAGTTCACCGACATTTTCCGGTGTTACTTCTTCCGAATTTATCCATTTGATATTTACCTGGGCATTGTGGGCAAAGCCACCGTGTTTCAAGGACTCTACGACACTGATGTAAGCATCGTGGAGAGCGGTATATTTTCCAACCAAAGCAACCGTAACATCGTTTGAAAGATTTTTAATGGAATGAACCATATTTTCCCATTCCGCAAGATCCGGTTTCGGGCAGTCAAGTTTCAAGCATTTGCAGGCGATATCTGCAAGATGCTCTTCTTCCATAGCGAGCGGAACTTCATATAATGTATCCACATCCAGATTTTGGATAACCTGAGAACTTGGTACATTACAGAAAAGGGAAATTTTGTCTTTAATGGATTTTTCCAAAGGAATCTCAGTACGGCAAACAATGATATTTGGCTGGATTCCCATTCCCTGAAGTTCTTTAACACTGCTCTGTGTCGGTTTTGTTTTTAATTCCGAGGATGCCTTCAGATACGGAATTAATGTGACATGGATCAAAATCGCATTTTCATGTCCGACATCCAGCTGGAATTGACGAATTGCCTCTAAAAATGGCTGGCTTTCGATATCTCCAACCGTACCACCAACTTCGATGATCGCAATCTGTGTCTCATCGCAGCCGTCATTGCGGTAAAAGCGGCTTTTCAGTTCATTTGTAATATGAGGAATCACCTGTACGGTACCGCCACCATAGTCGCCGCGTCTTTCTTTCGAGAGAACGGACCAGTATACTTTTCCGGTTGTGACGTTACTTTGTTTGGTGAGACTCTCGTCGATAAAACGTTCATAGTGTCCCAAATCAAGGTCGGTTTCCGCACCGTCATCGGTAACGAATACTTCGCCGTGCTGAATTGGGTTCATGGTGCCAGGATCAATGTTGATATAAGGATCAAATTTTTGCATCGTGACACTGTAACCTCTCATTTTCAGAAGTCTTCCTAATGATGCAGCAGTGATACCTTTTCCGAGACCGGACACAACACCACCTGTTACAAATACATATTTTACAGCCATGTTTCCTCCTTCTGCCTTATGGCGGATACTGCGTTTGACAGTATCATTCTATCCTCTGTTTGTTCCAACCGCACAAAAGCGGTATAGAATAACGAAAAATTCAAATACTTATATATTATACTATGTTTGTGAAACGTATTCAATAGGAAAATGTAAACTTTTTTTCACGAATCTTTCACATCTATGCCATTGATTTATATGGAAAAATCTATTATACTAAATAAAAGATCCTAAAGAGAGTTGAAGAAAAAGAGAAAGGAATCCAATACACATGGAAAACGATAATAAAAATCGGCCGGGTGGTCCGAAAAAGAACAAAGCCAATATCATAATCTGCGTATTGGCGGCGCTGTTTGCCCTTACGATCATTTTGTTTTTGAACTCACAGATCGAGAAAAATACGCGGAAAGAAATCAGCTATACCAAATTTGTCCAAATGTTGAAAGCGGGCGAAGTATCGGAGGTTACTTTTGACTCCAATGTCATTTATATTAAGCCAAAGAGTCAGAAATCGGTATTTGAGGTAACGTACTATACCGGTTATGTACAGGATACTGCGCTTGTACAGGACATGTTAAATAAATACAATGTTGATTTTTCAGCGAAAATTGATGATACAAGTTCCGGAATCCTGAGTTTTTTGCTGGCATACATTCTGCCATTTGCAGGAATGTGGATCGTACTCTGGCTGCTGATGCGGATGATGTCCCGCGGAGGCGGAGGCGGCGGTATCATGGGGGTTGGAAAATCTACCGCAAAAATGTATGTGGAAAAGAAAACCGGTGTTACGTTTAAAGACGTGGCAGGAGAAGAAGAGGCAAAAGATTCTCTGCATGAACTGGTTGACTTTTTGAAAAATCCGGATAAATATCGCAAGATCGGTGCGAAACTGCCAAAGGGAGCATTGCTCGTGGGACCTCCGGGAACCGGTAAAACTCTGCTTGCGAAGGCACTTGCCGGAGAAGCAGGAGTTCCGTTCTTTTCCCTGTCAGGTTCCGATTTTGTGGAAATGTTTGTTGGTGTTGGTGCTTCGCGTGTCCGTGACCTTTTCAAACAGGCACAGCAGATGGCGCCATGTATTATTTTTATCGATGAGATCGATGCCATCGGAAAAAGCCGTGATTCCCAGTATGGCGGCGGCAATGATGAGCGCGAGCAGACATTGAACCAGCTCCTTTCCGAGATGGACGGATTTGATTCTTCCAAGGGAATCGTCATTCTTGGTGCGACAAACCGGCCGGAAGTTCTGGATAAGGCACTGCTTCGTCCGGGACGTTTTGACCGACGGATTATCGTGGAAAAACCGGATCTGAAAGGAAGAATTGATGTATTGAAAGTACATTCTCACGATGTGTTGATGGATGATACGGTAAATCTGGAAGAAATTGCCTTAGCAACATCCGGTGCCGTAGGTGCCGACCTTGCCAATATGGTAAATGAGGCGGCCATTATGGCGGTAAAAGACGGAAGAAATGTAGTGAGCCAGAAAGATCTCTTTGAAGCGGTCGAAGTGGTATTTGCCGGTAAAGAGAAAAAAGATCGTATTCTCGGAAAAGAAGAGAAAAAGATCGTTGCTTATCACGAGGTCGGCCATGCACTTGTGACGACCCTTTTGAAAAAAGCGGAACCGGTACAGAAAATTACGATCGTGCCTCGTACAATGGGAGCCCTTGGTTATGTCATGCAGGTGCCGGAAGAAGAAAAATATCTCCGCACAAAAGAAGAATTGATTTCTAAGATCGTTACATTATACGGAGGCCGTGCGGCAGAGGAAATTATTTTCGGTGATGTGACGACGGGAGCTTCCAATGATATCGAGCAGGCGACAAATATTGCCAGAGCGATGGTAACCCAGTACGGAATGAGTGAAAAATTTGGTCTGATCGGACTGGAATCCGTTCAGAATCGTTATCTTGACGGCCGTACCGTGATGAATTGCGGAGAAAAGACGGAGAGTGAAGTAGACGAAGAAGTGATGGCACTTTTGAAACAATGTTATGAAAGAGCCTATCATTTGATCGAAGAAAATAAAGACGTTCTTCATGAACTGGCTGCTTATCTGGTAGAGCGCGAGACAATTACCGGAAAAGAATTTGTTCGTATTTATGAAGAGGCGACAGGAACGAAGTTGAAAGAAGACGAAAATAAAGAACCGGAAGTGGAAGAAACCGGAAACGAAGAGAATCAAGAAAGTGGAGAAGACGATGGCATACGAAGTATTGGTGCTGGATGTGGACGGGACGCTGATGCGGACGGACAAGACGATATCCCGGAAGACCATTGATGAGATAGTAAAGATTCAGGAAAAGGGCATCTGTGTGGCGATTGCGTCCGGGCGCTGTACGGCAGGGATCATGCCGACGGCGCGCAAGATCCGCCTTGACGAATTTGGCGGGTATATTGTGTCCTACAACGGTGCCTGCATCAGCAATGCAAAAACCGGCAAAGTGATCTACAACATCAATCTGCCGGATGGTATTGTGCCGGAGATCTATGAATTTTCCAAGCGGGAAAAGACGGGCATTATGACCTATCACGATAACGATATTATTGCGGAAAATGATGCCGATCAATACATTCAGATTGATGCCAAGGGATGTGACATTGATATTCATGTAGTGGAAGATTTTGGAAAAGAAGTGACGTATCCTGTAAATAAATGTCTTCTGACCGGAGACCCGGACTGGATGAAAGACGTAGAACCAAAGGCGGCAAAGGCTTTTGAAGGCCGGCTGAGTGTATATCGTTCAGAAGATTTTTATGTGGAAATGATGCCGCTTGGCATTGATAAGGCATATGGATTGTCTAAATTATTGAAAAAACTTGGGTTTTCGAGAAATCAGATGATCTGCTGTGGAGATGGATTTAATGATATTTCGATGATTGAATATGCCGGACTTGGTGTGGCGATGGCAAATGCTGCGGAGGAAGTGAGAGCCCGCGCCAATTATGTGGCACCTCACTGTGATGAAGATGGATTGGTTGATGTGATTCATCGGTTTATAAATGACTGACAAAGGAGCTGAATGTGGATGGAACGTGCAGATTTTGATCTGGCGGAAGAATTAAAAAAACTTCCGAAAAAACCCGGCGTATATTTGATGCACGAC
>ERZ827197.1152-NODE-1152-length-23522-cov-3.955427_pt1 | contig 23522 bp, 18 predicted proteins | sample MGYA00519867_ERZ827197 | MGnify/ENA primary metagenome ERZ827197 (study PRJEB31778, sample SAMEA3449278) | human gut metagenome | biome: human gut; feature: human-associated habitat; material: faeces | place: United Kingdom | collected 2010/2012 ...
CCCGTGAGATCGACAAAGACCCCAAGCTGCTGGTAGCAGTGCAGCCCACCCGCGGTCTGGATGTCGGTGCCATTGAGTATATCCACAAGCAGATCGTGGATGAGCGCGACAGGGGCAAGGCCGTGCTGCTGGTCAGTCTGGAGCTGGACGAGGTGATGAACCTCTCTGACCGGATCCTTGTGATGTACGAGGGTGAGATCGTGGGCGAGTTTGACCCCAAGACCACCACAGTCCAGGAGCTGGGCCTGTACATGGCCGGTGCCCGCAAGCAGGGAAAGGAGTAAGCAGAAATGAAAAACAAAAAACTTTCCCACAACGGGCTGCAGGGTTCTGTCACCAGCGTGATGGCTGCCCTGCTGTGTATCCTGATCGGTCTGTTTGTGGGTTTCCTCGTGCTGCTGGCCATCAATCCGGCCCACGCATGGGCAGACGGCTTTGTCCGCATCCTCAAGGGCGGCTTCCATGATGCCCCCTATGGTGTCGGCAAGGAGCTGGCCAACGCCGCGCCCCTGATCATGACCGGCCTTTCCGTGGGCTTTGCCTTCAAGACCGGCCTGTTCAACATCGGTGCCGCCGGTCAGTACACGCTGGGCGCTTACGGTGCCCTCTACTGTGCCATCATGCTCAAGCTGCCCTGGTTTGTCTGCCTGCTGGCTGCGGCCATTCTGGGCGGTCTGTGGGGTGCTATCCCCGGTTTCTTCAAGGCCTACTTCAACATCAACGAGGTCATTACTTCCATCATGTTCAACTGGATTGGTCTTTATCTTGTCAATGAGCTAATGTACAACACCATCCCGGGCATGTATGATCAGAAGACCACACGTACTTACAAATTAAGCTCCGCTTCTCCGAAATCCCTGATTCCGGACTGCGGCATGAACTCCATTTTCCGTACCAGTTCCACAACGATTGCGATTTTCATTGCGATTGCCATTGCGGTCATCATCTACATCGTTCTGAACAAAACAACCTTCGGCTATGAGCTGAAAGCCTGCGGATTCAATAAGGATGCTGCCAAATACGCCGGCATCAACGAGAAGAGAAACGTTGTTCTCTCCATGACCATCGCAGGTGCGCTTGCCGGAATCGGTGCAGGCCTCTACTTCCTCTCCGGTGCATCCGAGTGGAACCCGCAGGTATCGACAGCACTCCCGGCCATCGGATTTAATGGTATCCCGGTTGCGCTTCTTGCACTTAGCAACCCGATCGGCGTTATCTTCGCTGCTCTCTTCGTTGCTCATATTTCGGTCGGCGGTGCTTACCTGCCTACGAAATATTATCAGCCGGAGATCGCGGACCTGATCGTTGCCGTTATCATTTACCTTTGCGCATTCGTTACCCTGTTCAAGGGCATCGTTGCAAACCTGTTCAAGAGCAAAAAAGAGCAGAAAGCAAATGCCAATGCAGACAACGGAAAGGAGGAGAAGAAATAATGTTCCTTTTAATTAAATTTACCTTACTGTACGCCGTTGTTCTGATGCTCGTTGCGATGGGCGGTATGTTCTCCGAGCGAAGCGGTGTCATCAACATCGCGCTGGAAGGAATCATGGCGATCGGCGGCCTTGCCGGTGTCTTCGTCCTGGTTCTGTTCCCGGACCTCCCGGCTCCTGCACTTGTGGCACTTTCCATTCTGGCGAGCGCCGTATCCGGTATGATCTACTCTCTGCTGCTTGGCTTCTCCGCCATCACACTGAAAGCAGACCAGACGATCGGCGGAACCGCGCTGAACATGCTGGCTACTGCCATTGCCATCGTCCTGGTAAAAGCATTCAACAACGGCTCGGATGCCGGAAACGGTGCAGCTTCCGCAAAGCTGAACTACACCAACGCCGCTTTCATTTACAAGATCGGACCATTTACCGTGAACATCTTCCTGTTCATCGGCATCATCCTTCTGATCTGCAGCTACGTGTTCCTCTTCAAAACGAAATGGGGACTGCGCCTGCGTGCCTGCGGTGAGCATCCACAGGCAGCCGACTCTGTTGGTATCAACGTATACCAGTGGAGATACACCGGTGTTATCATCTCCGGTGCACTCGGCGGTATCGGCGGATTTGCCTACATCGTTCCGTCCGTTACCACCTGGAACTTCGAAGTCGGCGTAGCCGGTGCCGGATTCCTTGCCCTCGCTGTTATGATCTTCGGTCAGTGGAAACCGTTCCACATTGCCGGAGCAGCCGTATTCTTTGCGGTATTCCGTTCCCTGGCAAACATTGCGGACTCCACCGTCCTCTCCCATCTGGGACTGTCCAAGAACATTTACAACATGATGCCGTTTATCGCATCCATGATTATTCTCGCCTTCACATCCAAGAATTCCCAGGCTCCGAAAGCCGAAGGTATTCCATACGATAAGGGCGCAAGATAATATGTAACTATTCAGAGCCATGTGAAATGGAAGAAAAAATTGCGAATCATGCTTGCATGAATGAGCGGTTTTTTCTGGAATTTCATATGGCGAGCAGCCACATCGAGATGCAGCGCAGCGGAATCGAGATGTGGCTCTGAATAGTTACAATTTTTAAAGGCAGAGCCGTTAAATCCGAACTGTGTTTTTTCGGCTCTGCCTTTTCTCTATCATTCTGATTTATTTTTCATCAAAGAAAGGAAAAAATTATGCTGAACACCAAATTATTTGACCACACTATTTTAAAAGCAGACGCAACCGAAGCACAGGTTGCAAAGATCTGCGACGAGGCACTTGCACATGATTTTGCTTCTGTCTGCGTCAACCAGTACTACACCAAATTCGTTGCTGAAAAGCTCAAAGGATCTGACGTCAAAGTCTGCACCGTTGTCGGCTTCCCTCTGGGCATGTCCGATACCCGTGTAAAAGCGTTTGAGACCCGTGCAGCCATCGAAGACGGTGCACAGGAGGTTGATATGGTCATCAACGTCGGAGCCCTCAAAGACGGCAAATACGACTTCGTACGCTCCGATATCCAGACCTTAAAAGAAGTATGCGGCAAGGACATCGTTCTGAAAGTCATCATCGAGACCTGCCTTTTAACCGATGAAGAGAAAGTAAAAGCGTGCGAGCTCGCAAAAGAAGCCGGCGCTGACTTCGTAAAAACCTCCACCGGATTTTCTACCGGCGGTGCAAAAGCGGCTGATGTTGCCCTGATGAGAAAGACCGTAGGCCCGGATATGGGCGTAAAAGCTTCCGGCGGAATCCACAACGCAGACGAGGCACAGGCTATGGTAGATGCCGGCGCAAGCCGTCTCGGAACAAGCGCAACACTGGCTATCATCGGATAAAAAGGAGTTTCTTATGGATACGATACTGATAGGAATTGCCGGAGGAACCGGCAGTGGAAAAACGACACTGGCAGATAAGCTGGTAGAAAGTTTTGGACGCGATGAAGTGAGCATTCTGCGCCATGACAACTATTACAAACGCCATGACGATATTCCTTTTGAGGAGCGTGCCAAATTAAATTACGATCATCCCGATGCCTTTGATACCGACCTGTTATGCCAGCACATTCTCGAGCTGAAAGCCGGAAAATCCATCGAGATGCCGGTTTACGATTATGCCATGCATAACCGCTCGGATAAAACGATTCTGGTCCATCCTGCCCCGGTTATCGTGCTCGAGGGCATTCTCCTCTTCGTTGAGAAGGATCTCTGCGATCTGATGGACATCAAAGTCTTTGTCGATACCGATGCGGACGTGCGGATTCTCCGCCGGATCCTGCGCGATGTAAAAGAGCGCGGCCGTTCCCTGGACAGTGTTGTGACGCAGTACCTGACGACCGTAAAACCGATGCACGAGCAGTTCGTAGAGCCGAGCAAGCGCCGTGCCGACGTGATCATCCCGGAGGGCGGACAGAACACCGTTGCTCTTGAAATGCTGATCGAGCGGGTGCGTAAGCATCTGAATCTGGTGCAGAACCAGTAAACATCCGTTTATCGTTATAAAAATCCGCAAAAAAGAGCGAGGACTGAATTTTCTCTTTTTCCGTCCTCGCTCTTTTTATTTTTCCCTTACAGATGTTCCAGCATTCCCTGCAGCCAGATCTGGCCTTTGAAACGTCTTCCCACTTCCGGTACTCCAAATAAATCCTTTTCGTTGATACAGATGTCTATCGGCACATCGTTGCAGACGAGGCCGAGCTCATACACCCGCTCGCCCGTTACCGCGTTCTTCGTTGTATTCATCTCCGTAATTTCACCCATCACGCTGTACTGGTCACATTCGAGACCGCTCGGCATGAAAAAGCTATCTACAATAGAAAAGACATCTTCCTTCGTCAGACGCTGGGAAATCATGGCATATGTGTCAATATCATCCATGGTGAGACTTTCCATCGCATCCTCATCCCCGTTTCTGGCAGCCGAGATCAGTGAATTCTTCTGCTGCGTGCTGCGGCGCTCCTTCTCGACCTGTTCCGGGTCTTTCTGGATCGGAAGCAGAATTGTTCCTTCCGCTGCAAGACCGGAGACAGAAAGCGGGAGCGGAAGCGGCTGCAGCGCATTTTTCTGTTTCATCTCAAGATATTCCGCTGCATGCGTCAGATAAAAGATCATCGTGATGCCAAGCCGCATATCGTCGCAGGCGCCTGCAAACGATTCCTTATCGACGTGGCGCTCCACCGATACCTCCTCGTAGGAGCTGATCTGCCCGCCCTCGAAATAGGGATAATAATATTCCATCTGGAAACGGTTGTTCTCATCAATTTCCCCACAGACCGTGATACCACAGTCATATGCATATTCTTTCGAAAATTCAGCAAAAAGGTGGTGTTCTTCTGTTTCCACAATCTTTTTACGGTCGTAGTTTTCTACTACATCACGAAGAATCTCCTGGAGTTCCTTCGTCGTCTTGATCTTTGAAAATCCAATGGTTTTCAGGTAAGCGTGCATAAGAACACCTCCTCTCATTCCTTTGTATTTCTTATGCGATTAGTGTTTCGGAACCAGTTTCTCTTTTCCGCCCATGTACATACGAAGAACTTCCGGAATGCTTACGGTTCCGTCTGCATTCAGGTTGTTCTCCAGGAATGCGATCAGCATACGCGGCGGAGCAACTACGGTGTTGTTCAGGGTATGTGCCAGGTATTTCTTTCCGTCCTCGCCGTTGACACGGATTTTCAGACGTCTTGCCTGTGCATCACCAAGGTTGGAGCAGCTTCCTACCTCGAAGTATTTCTTCTGACGCGGAGACCATGCCTCAACATCGACAGATTTTACTTTCAGGTCAGCCAGGTCACCGGAGCAGCACTCCAGAGTACGAACCGGGATATCCATGGAACGGAACAGGTCTACGGTGTTCTTCCACAGTTTGTCATACCACATCATGCTGTCTTCCGGTTTGCAGACAACAACCATCTCCTGTTTCTCGAACTGGTGGATACGATAAACACCACGCTCCTCGATGCCGTGTGCTCCTTTTTCTTTACGGAAGCACGGAGAGTAGCTGGTCAGGGTCAGAGGCAGTTTCTCCTCCGGGATGATGCTGTCGATGAATTTACCGATCATGGAGTGCTCGCTGGTTCCGATCAGGTACAGATCCTCGCCCTCGATTTTGTACATCATGGACTCCATCTCAGCGAAGCTCATAACACCGTTTACGACGTTGCCGTGGATCATGAAAGGCGGTACGCAGTAGGTAAATCCGCGGTCGATCATGAAATCTCTTGCATAAGAAAGGATGGCAGAGTGGAGGCGTGCAATGTCGCCCATCAGATAATAGAATCCGTTTCCTGCAACTTCTCTTGCTGCGTCCAGATCGATTCCGTCGAAGGACTCCATAATGTCGGTGTGATACGGGATTTCAAAATCCGGTACAACCGGCTCGCCGAAGCGCTCTGCTTCTACGTTCTCGCTGTCATCTTTTCCGATCGGTACGGAAGGATCGATGATGTTCGGGATCACCATCATGATCTTCTTGATTTCTTCTTCTACTTCTTTTTCTCTTGCAGAAAGAGCCTCGATGCGGGAACCGTCAACAGCTACCTGTTTCTTTACTTCCTCAGCCTCTTCTCTCTTGCCCTGGCCCATCAGTGCGCCGATCTGTTTGGAGATTTTGTTTCTTTTTGCACGAAGTGCTTCTACTTCCTGTTTGATGTCACGGTTTTCTTTATCCAGCTCGATGACTTTATCAACCAGCTCCAGTTTCTGATCCTGGAATTTATTTCGGATATTCTGTTTTACAACTTCCGGGTTTTCTCTTAAAAACTTAATGTCTAACATAATTTCCTCCTAGTAGATCTTATCCCCTCATTTTGGCGGGATTCTTTTTGTTCTTTCCAGCCCGGAACCACTGCCGTTTTTCCAGCATTTATGCGGGTTTGGCGCGTTCCAGTACCATCATATAACAGTATATGCATTTTTTCAAGCGTTCTTTCATGCTGTTTTTCTGCGGTCCGCTTTTACATCAGATCGATCGAATTCATCGTAATTGCCTGGCGCAGCGCGTCGATTTCCTCGGCGCTCAGCATGATATAGGACTCGCCTTTTACGATCTCTTTCAGATATAAAAAGCAGTTGTCACGGCTGTGGATTGCATTCAGGATAAAACCTGTGTTTTCTTTGTCGAGCATTGCCAGCGCAAAACTCATCTTTCCGCCCACATCGTCAAACGCATCATATTTTACGATTCCGTATTTGTTCAGCGTCATGCCCTGGATCTTTTTCAGATCCGCAAGATTTTTTTTCGTCAGCTCATTCTGCTTGTTCAGTTTGTCAATTTCCTTGAACCGCTGATGAAACAGCTTTTCGAGTGACTGGGCGTCTTTTCCCTTCATAAAGCTTCTGTACTTCTGGTTCAGTCTGCTCAGACGCAGCGACATGCTGACCGTCATAATCATCATCACGATAATCAGTACAATCAGAAGAAGTACAACAACGCCAAGGTCAATTCCTACCTTACTAAATAAATCGCTCATTATTCTACCTCTTACTGTATTGATTCAAACAGATCCATGATTCTCTCGAGCTCTTCCTGGGAATAATACTCGATCTCGATCTTTCCTTTGTGCTTTGCCCCGCGGTGAATGGAAACCTTCGTACCAATGATGCTCTTAATTTTCTCTTCCAGACCTTCGTAGATGGCTTCCTCTTCCAGATTGACTTTCTTTTCTTTCTTCACCTTCGGATTCAGGATCTCTTTGACCAGGCGCTCGGTCTCACGGACACTGAGCTTTTCATCGAAGATTTTCATTGCCGTATTGTACTGGAGCTCTTTATTCTCCAGCGCCAGCAGCGTACGCACATGACCGGTTGTCAGCATTTCATCGACAACCATCTGCTGTACCCTGTCGTCCAGTTTCAGGAGACGCATCGAGTTTGTAACCGCCGTTCTGCTCTTGGAAACGCGCTCTGCGATTTCATCCTGGCGGAGATGGAACTCTTCCATCAGGCGTTTGTATGCGTGTGCCTCCTCAATCGGGTTCAGGGATTCTCTCTGAATATTTTCAATCAGGGAAATCTCGACAACTTCCTGCTCGGTAAAATCTTTGATGATGACCGGTACTTCTTTGATTCCGGCAAGCTTTGCAGCCCTCCATCTCCGTTCCCCTGCGATGATCTCATAATAATCATCTTTTTTCTGCACCAGAATCGGCTGCAGAACTCCGAACTGTTTGATGGATTCCGAAAGTTCGATCAGGCCGTCCTCGTCAAAGGATTTTCGCGGCTGTTCGCGGTTCGGTTCAATTTCGGAGATTTTCAGTTTCATCTCGACTGGTTTTTCGACAACTTTTTCAACAACCTTCTCGACTACTTTGACCTCCGGTTTTTCCGGTTTTTCTTTTGCTTCTGCTTTGGCCGAATGTCCCGGTGAAATCAGGGAATCCAGGCCCTTGCCTAATCCTCCTCTTCTCGCTGCCATTACTCTTCATCCCCCCTGTGAATCACTTCGTCTGCCAGGAGACGGTAGCTCTCTGCACCGGTGGACCGCTTGTCGTAATAGTTGATCGGCATACCGTAGCTCGGTGCCTCCGCAAGGCGGACATTTCTCGGAATAATGGTTTTGTAGATATTCTGATCCAGGCTGTCTTTTACGTTTTCTACTACCTGCAGAGAAAGATTCGTTCTCGCATCGTACATGGTAAAGACAACGCCTTCCATCTCCAGTTCCGGATTCAGACGCTCCTGCACCAGCTCAATCGTGTGCATAAGCTGGGATAAGCCCTCCAGTGCGTAATATTCACACTGAATCGGCACCAGAACGGTGTCCGCGGTGGTCATCGCGTTGATTGTCAGCATATTTAAGGATGGCGGACAGTCAATAATAATGAAGTCGTACTGATCGCGAACCTGATCAATTGCGTTTTTCAGGATGAATTCTTTGTCTTCCACCCCGATCAGCTCGATCTCCGCTCCGGCCAGATTGACATTGGAAGGGATAAGGGAAAGATTGTCAAAATTCAGAGGAATGATGCAGTCCTCCAGTTTTGACTCTCCAAGAAGCAGCTCATAGATGGTATTTTCCACTTCATTTTTCTCTACTCCCATTCCGCTGGTGGTATTTCCCTGCGGGTCCATATCAATGGTCAGAACTTTTTGTCCCATTTCTCCTAAACAGGAAGAAAGGTTAATTGCGGTGGTAGATTTACCTACGCCGCCTTTCTGGTTTGCAATTGCAATTGTTCTTCCCAAAATATGTATTGCCTCCTTTCATCTTTTTGTTTTCCATTTGCAGTTTTTCCTTTTTACAGGAAATGACCTGCCGGCACTTCTTTCAAAAAAATGATTCATGCGGCAGGTGTTTTGGCATATATATAGGAAAAATCTCCTTTTCTATGCCAGTCTATCTGAGGAATTCTTCAGATTCTATCTCAAAATTGCCCCAATTTGGGACAAAGATATTTTATCATACTACGCCGGATTTTACTACTGGAAATGTTTCACGTGAAACATTTTCTGCATTTTTGCATGATTAGACGGTGTGAAACATAAGAAAATTGGAGATTTTTGGCGATGTTTCACGTGAAACATTTTGAAAAGCACTGTTTTACAATAATTTTTCTCGGTTTTTACGCTGTTTAAAGGCTTTTTGGAATTTTTTCAGCGATGATTTTGTATTTTTTTGATAGTTTCCAAGTAATTCTGCGATGTCAGAACATTTTTTCTGTTTCACACAGTTTTTATAAAATGTTTCACGTGAAACATTTTAATTTTTGACGTTTTTGAGGTACAAATATACTGGAAACATTATTTTAATCGTGTGATGCTCTTTTTCAAGGAAATCTCAGGTGATTAGAAAGAAAAAAATCAACTTATCAGGATATTATTGATACATAGATCAGGAATCAAAACTGTTTATGGTTATTCGGTGATCGTAAATGTCTCTTTTTGTATATAAAATGTATTTTTATTCACCAGGCTCTGTTTTTTCATCGTTCTTCCTCGCTTTTTTCAAATTTTCAGCATTTTTCTCTTTATTTTCATCAGTAAGAGACATAATCCGTGAGACATCCTCTTTTTCATTTTTTCTCCAGTTTTTCTCTTTCCGGGCGGTTTTTCTTTGATTTTTTTATTTTACAGGCCAAGCTGCACATTTTCTGTTTTTATCGTTTTATTTGATTTCACTATAATTTTTCTGTTTTTATGGTTTTAATATTTTTCTCTCGCTGCCACGTCTTTTATCCTCTTTTCCATCTTTCTGGCTTACCTTTCTCTTTTTTTTGTAAACAATCTCACTTTTTCTCTTTTATCAACATTTTTCATTCCTTCTCTCCGTTTTTTTATCCCTCATCGCCATTTCACACCATTTTCTTGCCTTTCACTGCTTCTCCCTCCCGTTTTTATTCTTTTCGCCCATGTCTATACTACATTTTCCCCTTTTCAGTCGTTTTTTGCCTTTTCTCAACTCATTTTTATCTTTTTTGCTTTTTCCGCCTCTTCCATCGTTTTACACCCTCTTTTTGCCATTTTTTAGATCGTCCTTCATTTTTTCGTTTCTACTTATGTCACTTTCCCCGTCTCATTTTTCACGTTTCACGTCTCTCAAAATGTTTCACGTGAAACATCGTTTTTTACGATTTTCGGTCTTCGGCAATCAGTGAGAAGTGATTTACTTCCCGGCTTTCCGAAAATCACTTTCATTTTTCACCTCTCTTATTTTTAAAACAATCGTATTTTCTATTCTATTTTGATTTTCTCCATTTTTCTACATTTTTCCTGTATTTTCATGTGTTTCACGCAGTTTTTCGTCTCTGTTTTCTCTCTTTTATTAAATTATTTAATTATATTTTTATATTTTCGTATTAATTGAACTTTTACATTCGTTTTTTCGGATTTTCCAAACCATTTACTAAACGCATTTTGAGGCCATTTTTTCAGGGATTTTTGCCAATCTGGAAGGATTTTATCCCATAGTGCAGTTTTCATGCTTTTATATGTATTATTGCATCGTTTTTTCCTCTGTTTTTGTAGTTATGTAAACCGTTTAAATATACCTTTCGTCATCAGTTGACATAACGTAGTTCATTCGGAATTGTCTGCGCTTTTCGTCAAATTGCGTCTTATTTTCGTCTCTTTTTCTCCTTTTTCCCTTAATTTTTGCATTGTATCTTTCCCTTTTTTCGCTTATAATAAGCTCAACACAACGTTTCGAACCGATTCCTCCCCTCCGGGAGACCCCTGAAAGGAGTTTTATCATATGAAACACAGCAAAAAACTGGTCACCTTGAGTGTCCTCACCACGATGTCCGGCGCAGCGATTTACTTTCTGAATAAAACGCTCGATACCGCCGCCGTACGGAAAAACCTGCTCGCATCGGCTGAAAAAGAGAGCTTTTCCTGGCAGTTCGGCGATATTTTTTACACAAAAAAAGGCACCGGAACCCCGATGCTCTTACTTCATGACTTACATTGTGCCTCCAGCGGCCGCGAATGGCAGTATATTGAGGATGCTCTCGCCCAGGATCACACCGTCTACACACTCGATCTCCTCGGCTGCGGCCGTTCCGACAAGCCGGCGATCACGTACACGAACTTTTTATACGTACAGCTCATCGTCACCTTCATCAAGCAGGTCATCGGATGTCCAACCGACGTAATTGCATCCGGTTTATCCGGTTCTTTCGTCGTAACCGCCTGCAATACAGCCCCGAAATGCTTCGGCCGAATCATGATGATCAACCCGACCGACCTTGCCAAGCTCAACAAAATCCCGGATAAACGCAGCCGCTTCCTGAAACGCATGATCGAGCTCCCGCTCGTCGGAACGCTGCTGTACCACACGCTCACCGGCCGCTCCAACATCGAGCTTTTATTCACCGAGAGCTATTATCACAACCCATTTCACCGCTCATCGGAGGACGTAGACGCCTTCTACGAGTCCGCACACCTCCAGAACAGCGCCGGAAAGTACCTTTTTGCAAGCCTTGCGGGCAATTACGTGAACCTCAACATCGGCCACGCCTTAAAGCACATTGACAACAGCATCTTCCTCATCGGCGGCGAGGAGGAGCCGGGCATCGCAGAAACCTTTGCGCTGTACACAGCGCTCAACACCTCCATCGAAACCCAGATCCTGCCGAAAACAAAGCACATGCCGCAGATGGAGGCCCCGCAGGCCCTCTTAGACCAGATCCAGATCTTCTTCGCACCGGTACAGTAATACCCCCTTCTGCTCCCGGCCTCGAGCGAAAAAATGAGACAAAAAAAGCGGAGGATTTACTGATTTTTTCACTCTCAGTAAATCCTCCGTTTTCAATTTTAACCAGCCTTTAATGACTCTTTACTCCGCCGTATCCGAAGAACTGTCATCCTCCGTCTTTGCCGCAAGCAGCGCATCGTAATTTTCCACCATGGTCTTTACGTTATTTTTATTCACAAGAGACGGCACTCCGTCCTCATCTACCGTGTAATAGAAGCTTGAATCATACGGGCTGTAAGCGAATGTCAGGTCGCCGTCTGTCATATGGAAGACTGCGGTAAACTCGGCATCCTTGGCCTGTACGAGGCTCTCATCCTTCGTCTGTGCCTTCAGGCCAATGAGTGAAGAATAGAAGGTGGTAAACGTTGATTTATCAATCGTTTCATCGCCGCAGGTATAGCTGATTTCCTGTGTTGTGGAATCGCTGTCGTCATCCTTTTTCTCTTCCATATGGCGTACATACGTCTTCGTCTCGCCGTTATACGTAATATCAAGGCTCGTCAGATCCGATACATTTTCCATGCCGATATACATGTTCCAGAAATCAGATGCCTTCTTTCCGGTGAAGGTTTCAACATTCGAAGCCGTCATCAGATGAACTTCATTCGAGCCGTCCAGCTTCACGTAATAAGAACCGCCGTCCTCATTTGCATTGCCGACATACAATACCAGATCTTTCTCCACCGTAACGGTTGTCGTTTCGGAAGAAGAGCTCGTTGCAGTGCTGTCGCTTGATGCAGAATCTGTTGTGGAATCCGAAGAAGTATCTGCCGTTGCTGTATCGTCAGCCTCAACCTCCTGCTCTTCCGTGTAATGCACGCGAATCGTCGTCTTTGGCTGATCCAGTCCGTACTGGGAAAGGTCCGATGCGTTGTACGTAACAAGATCTCCAAAGCTAAGAGATGCCACTGCACTTGTCATGGTGCCGATCGAATCCGCATCACCGCCATGTGCCGCTCCATCTGCGTCCACAACCTGCCATTCATCCGTCTGGAGTTCCGAATCAGCAGCGCTTACTTCTTTTGTCAGCGTATATCCGTTCTCACTCTCCACCTGCAGCTTTGTAATGTTTTCCGCCGTCACAGATGGCATGGATTCCGTTGTCGCCCACTCCATCATATCGGACGGGAACATCGTTCCAAGCGATGTGCTTACCAGATAAACCTTACTCGTATCATCGTTCAGATAAATATAGTATCTGCTCGAGCTGTTCTTATCTCCGACATGAATCGTCGTTTTCTCGTCTCCCGCAGTCACTACAACCTCCTGAGACGGCGTCTCGAGCCCAAAATCGGCCATAGAATCGATTTCATCGCCTTCAATGACTCTTTCTGCTGTCATGCTGCTAAGAGAGCTTAAAACGCTCGTTATCTTGCCCTCATCCAGAGGGAATCCATCCTCCTGGTCGTATGTCCAGATATCGGTATCATCGTCTCCTGCTGTTTTCGTAAAGGACACCGTCTCTCCGTTGATCTGGAACGAAAGCGCCGTTACATCATCTTTTGAAAAATCAACCACTTTTTCGGCGTCTGCACCAGAATCCGAACTGCTGCTGTCCGCATCGGCGGTGCTGTTTTTCTTCGTCAGCACCACCAGTACGGCAAGAAGCAGTACCAAAAGGATCAGGCAGGCCGCCATCTTTCCTTTTTTCTTCATCACTGTTTTCTCCTCTTCATCCAGATCATCACGCCAATCACAACAAGTACCAGCGGAATTCCCGCAATGGTAATAATAGACCAGGTGTTAACTGCTCCCTGTGTAAATACCAGGTTTGTATAGCTTGTGCTCTTGCTTGGAATAACAACGGTCTGCTCCACATCACACATGGAGGTCAGTGCAGTCGCTGCCAGCTTCGAGTTCGCACCGCTGATTGCCTGGTCAATCTGGCTGCTCAGCATCGATGCACTCGAGAAATAAATGATCTGTGTCTCTTTATCATCTACGGTCTCTGTGATGGAAACACCAAGGTCAAATGCGCCCGTCTCACTGTCTGCGCTCTTCGACCAGGTGCTGTTCTCCGGATCATTTTCAATATAAGCGTCCTCGGTGGTCGTCAGAAGGCTCTTGATCGTAATGGTATCACGATAAGAATCGAGCTTCTGAATTGCCTGTGCAACCGGCATCAGAATGTAATTACTCTTTACTTCGGTTGTACTGTCATCACTCTGAATGTTCGGCAGCAGATAATACGGCATCTGCGGATAATAATGCTGGGAATCGGTCTCCACAACAATTCCGCTGGAGCGTTTCACGCCGTAGTTCTCCAGTATGGAATCCAGATTTGGCATATCCGTTCCGGTATAGCTGGTGAACATCAGAAGTTTTCCGCCGTTTTCCAGGTAGGTAATGACTTTATTTGCCTCATCCTCGGAGAAATCGGTGGTCGGGGACATGATCACAAGCTCCTCGGCATCCTCCGGGATATCGTCTGTCATCAGGGCAAGATCACTGATTTCCACATTGTTTTTATTAACGGCATCACTAAAGTTTGTAGAGAGATCGCTCTCAGAAGCCTCGCCGTGGCCGGTTACCCAGTAAACCTTCGGGTTGTTTTCACTCGTCACATACGTGATGGCGCTGGTAATCTGACCCTCGCCGTCAAAGCCGGTCGTCTGTGTCTGATAGGTCTGATAGTTTGTGGAAGTCTCCCACATATCACTGTTGCTGACCACCTTGCTCTTATCGCCGCATACGACAATCACACTGTTTGCAGCTACCGTCTGATCGGTATACTGACTCGTAAATTTCGGATACAGATCCGGGTCTTTTGTCTCTACTTTGATATGGTCAGAAAGCTCATCGTAGTGCTCCAGCAGCTTCTCGATGGTGTCATCCTCACTGCCCTTCTGCACAATATAATACAGGGTAACGTCTTGATCGAGATCCTTTAATGCCGTTTTCGTCTCATCTGTAATGGAGTACATTTTCTGCGTACTCAGGTCAATCTGTGTTTTACTGGTCGGAATCTGCGCCACAATCAGGTTAATAACCACAATCACAGCCAGAACAATCACCGTCATAATTGAAGAATAAGAGCCCTGTTTCAGGTGCTTTTTCTGCTCCTCGCCGGTAAACACTTCCTTCAGATGTTCTTTGGAGAACGTCTTTTTCAGCTTTTCTTTAATATTGAAATTCATTTTATGCTGTTTCTTTTCTTTCTTTTCGCTGCTCATCGTCTCCACCTCCTAATTCCAGCGTTTCTTCTGCAGGGACTGCATTGCAAGGAAAGTGCAGATTGCAATGACGGACAGGTAGTAAACAACACCGCCAATGTCCAGAATACCGTTCACAAAGTTATCCATATGGCCTGCCATGTTGAATACACCGAGCAGATCCTGGATTTTGCCCTCGAGAAGGGTGGATTTTGTGAAGTAAACTGCCGTCAGCGCGCCTTCGCCGATCACGGCAATCACACCGGTAATGATCGGGTTTTTAATCATACTGCCGATCCAGAGGCATACCAGTGCAATGATGATAAAGAAAGCAAAGAAAGAGCTTCCGGCTCCTTCCGGGAAGAAGTTTGCGATACCGCTCTCCACGTAGCACAGGAACAGGATCACAAAGCTGACAACGGCTGCGATGACCTGGCTCTCGGTGATGGAGGAAACGAACACACCGACCGAAATATAGGCTGCTCCCAGCAGGAAATAGCCAAGAATGGAGGTGTAAGATACGGCATAGGAAACCGTTCCGTGGGTTCCAAGAAGCAGCGGATACAGGCACATAATCAGCACCGGAATCACATAAATGGTAAGAAGCGCCAGATATTTTCCAAGGATAATATCGGAAATTTTTACCGGTGCGGTAAGGAGCAGCTGATCCGTCTTATTTTTCTGCTCCTCCGACAGGACACGCATTGTCAGAACCGGTACTGCGATCAGCAGAATAAATGCGGAATTCTGCAGCGCGTATCCGATCTCCGGGTAACCCTGCTGCAGGTTGATGGCCGTAAAATACAGGCCGAACAGCGCCAGAGTAAACGCCATAAACAGATATCCGACCATGCTTGTCAGATAGCTTTTTAACTCTTTTTTATAAATCGCCGTCATTGTGCGTCTCCCTCCTCCTGTTTTGTTTCAGCGGCTGATTCCGCTGCATCTGTGCTTTTTTCTTCAGACGCTTCCCCGACAGCCGTTTTGTCTGTTTCCGGTTCACATTCTTTTTCACGTTCTTTTTGTTTCAGCTGTTCTTTCTCTGCTTTTTTCAGCTTTCTTGCAGCCTTTCCGGAATCATCGGTCAGCTCCAGGAAGACGTCTTCCAGAGACATCGAGGAGGAAGTCAGCTCGAGGATCGGGCAGTTGGCCTTTGCCAGTGCATAGAACAGCTCCTCGCGGATATCCTTATCCTTTTCCGTGGTAATTTTTACCTTAATCTGCTCCTCATTCGGCGTATTTTCATATTGGATCTCTTTTGCATCGAGCGCATTAAGCGCCGGAACCAGCTGCTTTCTCGTTCCGTGAACGGTACATGTAACCGTGTTTGATCCAAGCATCAGTTTACTTAAGTTTTCCGGGGTATCACTCGCAACGAGCTGTCCCTTTGCGATAATCATGACGTAATCGCAGACGGCGCTGACCTCGGAAAGGATATGGGAACTTAAGATAACGGTATGTTTTTTGCCCAGTGATTTAATCAGATCGCGGATCTCAATGATCTGCTTCGGGTCCAGACCTACGGTCGGCTCGTCGAGAATGATGATCGGCGGATAACCGAGCACCGCCTGTGCCAGTCCGACTCTCTGACGGTATCCTTTCGACAGGTTCTTGATCAGACGGTTCTGCATATCGGTGATCTTCACCAGATTCATGACCTCAAGAATCTGTTTCTTTCTCTGATCCTTTGGAATTTTCTTTAATTCCGCCACGAATTTCAGATATTCCAGAACGGTCATATCCGTGTAGACCGGCGGCAGCTCCGGCAGATAGCCGATGCATTTCTTTGCCTCCTCCGGCTCCTCCAGGATATTGTGGCCGTTGATCAGCACTTCGCCCTCCGTAGATGCCAGATAGCCGGTGATGATGTTCATGGTCGTTGATTTTCCGGCTCCATTCGGGCCAAGAAATCCATAGATCTGGCCTTCTTCTACGGTAAAACTCAGGTTATTGACAGCTACGTGGTCGCCATAGCGTTTCACCAGGTTTTTAACCTCTATCAATGTTCCTTCCTCCTTGTTTCTTAAAGCAGTCCCAGCCCGCCCTTGGGGGTGAAAGAGCCGGAGATGCTCTCATTTTCTAAAGACACTTTATCTTATTCTGAAAATGTGATAATTTGCTGGAAAATTTGTGAAAAAACGGTGAAGCCATGGAGCAGTTTGTTTGTTTTTCGACGAAAAATCAATTTCTTTTACCATAAGAATCATGTATACTATAACGTATCCGCGGACGGACGCTTTTCCATTTTTGTTCCGCCGCGAAACATTACGCCGGACTTTTTCCCGTCCGGGACTGGAGATTTTAGGAGACTCTATGAATAAAAAAGACTACTACTGGGCCAAGTATATGCTGATTTTCAGCTTTTTCTGCATCTCTTTTGGCACCTCGATTTTCCTGAAAACCGAACACGCCCCCGATGAGGCGATGCGGATGCTGATTCCGGAATACATCGTCTCACACCACACACTGCCGAACGGCATGGAAGAATCGGTGCGCCATCCGCTGTGGGGATTCTCCTATGCGCTGTATCCGTATCTGACCGCGATCATCAGCTCCGTGTTTATGGCCATTACATCGCTGTTTACGAAAAATGCAGCGGCTCTTTTAACTGCCGCCCGCCTCACCAGCGTCCTTTCCGGCACCGGCACACTGATCGTTGTGTTTCTGATCGGCGAAGAACTCTTTGAACGGCGCGAATCGGCACTGCTCGGCGGTATTTTCGTCGGATTTCTGCCGCAGTTCGTGTTCCTCTCCTGCTATGTAAACAACGATTCTTTTGCTGTTTTCACGGTCGCACTGATCATCTACTTCTGGATCCGCGGCATGAAAAGCGCATTCTGCAAAAAAGACTGTATCGGCCTGGGAGCAGGCTGCGGACTCTGCGCGCTGTCGTACTATAACGCCTACGCGTACCTGCTGTGCAGCATTCTGCTGTTCTTCGCACTGATGATGCATTTTAAGAAACCGGCAAAGGAGATCTTCGCCAAAGCTCTTCTGGTCTTTGCCATCGCCTTCCTGATCGGCGGCTGGTTCTTCATCCGCAATGCCGTCATCCACGACGGCGATCTGCTCGGCATGCGCACCTCGAATGAATCCGCATCGCTGTACGCAGCCGATGAATACAAACCGGAAAACCGGCAGACACCGGCATCCGAAGGCTGGAGCTTTAAGCAGACGTATTTACAGACCCCGGAGGGCCGTACCTCCAACTGGCTGTTCTCAACCGTCAGCAGTTTCATCGGTTCGTTCTCCTACATGACCGTCCATCTTCCGATGGTTCTCTACCTGCTGTACGGTGCCCTGATGGCGTTCGGATTTCTGCTGTTCCTGTTCCTTAGTCTGGTCCCGCACTGGCTCCGTGAAAAGCCGCAGCTTCTCCTCTTTGTGATGCTGTTCCTCGCCTGCCTGATCACGCTGTTCATGGACATGTACAACACGTATTTCAGCGACTACCAGTCGCAGGGCCGCTACCTGATGCCGGCACTCATCCCGCTGATGGTGTGGATCGGCGACGGCTATTCCTCCCTCACCGCAAAACTGCCACAGGAGTGGAAACGCGCCGCCTGCCATTTAACGCTCCTGCCGGGAGCAGTCTGGCTCGTGCTGTTTCTGATCAGCTACGTCGGATTCCTGATCCCGGGCTGCTGTGCATAAATTAAACCATAAAAACAGGTGTTATCTATTTTGCTGTTGTGATAACACCTGTTTCTTAGTTATAAACTTTTAGTTTTTAAATATGTTTAATCTGGTCTTACATTTCACTGTCTTTTTTTCTTTTAATTGTCAAAATAGTTATAATAGCAATCGCCAGAATCCCAATTCCTAAAATAATTACCAACATCTTATTTTGATGTTTCACCGGCTGATTTGCAACATCAAGGACAATATTGGTTCCTCCTTGTGCATCGTCAGTTTCGATATAAGACGAATCAGCAACTGCGGCAACAACCGCAGCATAACTATATGCATGGAATTCTTCTTCACCACTAAGTCCATATTCCGCTATTTCTGAACTGTCTGTAAGACACGCTGCAGCATCTTCACGTCCTGGTATCAGATACCCCACTTGTGTTTCATTCAATGCAATCCAGACTGGAAAACGAATAGGATCTACTCCTCCAACAAGTCGAAATTTATAATTGTCCCATACAATATCTGAATTTGCAGCAAGTGAACTATTTAATTGTTCTATATATGTCGGTGTATCATCTAATTCATATCCTCTGGCCCCACTTATATGCCATTGATCAATCGGTTGTCCATCTTCACCATTTGCCCTTACTGCACATGCTTCATACAAATGTCCATATGCTCTAATCGGGATAATCCAAATATAATCGCTTTGTTCTAACGCGTTTTCCACTTCGGACACTGAAAGAAGTTCTGAGGTTAAAAGTGGTGTATCAATATACTCTTTTAATGCATTATCAAAATCAATATCTGATACACTTATTCCCTCCTCAAACGGATCCTCAACAGGTCCTCCATTTGTAACAGACACAATTTCATCAGCAAGTGCAACGATTTTTTCATAATCTTCAGATTCCGATAGTATTTCAAGTTTAGATGCCGATACAGTAGATGCTGATATCATAATTCCAATGAAACAAACAACTATTTTTAATATTTTCTTCATGTGCTTCCCTCCCCTGTCGTATTTTCTTTTACGTTTCACAATTGATCTATTTATCTCATCATACACTGATATAATTTTTTTAACAATTATCATATTTCCACAAAATATTCAGCGCAAAATGCTGCAAATAGGAGAAATAAAAAAACAGAAGAGGTTATTATGCCAACTTACTCGGCATAACAATCTCTTCTGATTTCACCTTTTACACTTTTGTTTCTTTTTTAGCTTTCTCAAAAAATCTATTCTTTACTGAATCGGCTCCTTCGCCGGTGTTCCCGCTTTTCTCGGGTACTTTTTCGGCGTTGCCTTCCCCTTCTCGATACAGACAAACGATCTCTCATCCTCTGTTCCCGTAAGCTGGAAATAAACCGGCTCTTTTGCCTCGCCGCCGAGTACATGGATCGCTTTTTGGGCCGCAGTAAGCTCCTCATTCAATTTGCCCGATTTATACGAGACAAACCGTCCTCCCACCTTCACATATGGCAGACAATATTCCGAAAGGGAGCTTAAATTCGCCACTGCCCGCGATACCACGAGATCAAACTGCTCCCGGTAATCCTTCTGGCGTGCGAAATCCTCGGCTCTTCCGTGAACCGCCGTGATTTTCGAAAGGCCAAGCTGTCCGATCACCTCATTCAGGAATTTCACCCTCTTATTCAGTGAATCCAGCAATACAACTTCCACATCCGGAAACGCGATTTTCAGCGGGATTCCCGGAAAACCGGCTCCCGTTCCCACATCGAGAATGCGTCCCGCCTGTGCCACATCACAGACCTTCACCAGCGACAGACTGTCGAGAAAATGCTTCGTAATCACCTGATCGAACTCCGTAATCGCCGTCAGATTCATAAACGAATTCCACTCCACCAGCAGCTCGTAATACTGCAGAAACTGCGTTTTCTGCTCCTCGGAAAGTTTGATTCCAAGCTCAAAAAGGCCGCGCTCAAATCCTTCAAGATTGTATTCTTTCATGTTGTTCTCCGTTCTACTCTATTCTTCCAAGTGCCCGCTGCACTTTTTGTTACGATTCACACAGCGTGAAAGCACTTGCTGCTTCGCTGCATAAGAACGTAATTCAGGCATGCATATCTGTCCTTTATTTATGTCCCAGATACACCAGCAGAACCGAAATATCCGCCGGGGAAACGCCCGAAATACGGGATGCCTGGCCGATGTTGATCGGGCGGTACAGGTTCAGCTTCTGTTTCGCCTCGATGCGCAGGCTCTGGATCTCGTCGTAATTGATGTTCTCCGGGATTTTCTTCTCTTCCATCTTCTTGAACTGCTCCACCTGCTTCATCTGGCGCTTGATGTAGCCGTCATACTTGATGTTGATGTTGACCTGCTCCTGCACATCCTCCGGCAGCTTTGGTCTTTTCGGATCTACTTCTGCCAGCATTTTATAGTTCAGCTCCGGCCGGCGGATCAGCTCTGCAAGTGAGCTTCCGCCGGAAAGCAGCGTCGAGCCATATTCTGCCAGCAGTTCATTGACATTCGAGCTCGTTCCCACATACGTGTTCTCCACACGCTCAATCTCTTCCTGGATCTGCTCTTCTTTCTGTTTCAGCGCCGCATACTGCTCCTCGCTGATCAGTCCCACGCGGTATCCGTATTTGCGCAGACGCAGGTCCGCATTGTCCTGGCGGAGCAGCAGACGATATTCCGCGCGGCTCGTCATCATTCGGTACGGCTCGTGGTTCTCTTTCGTTACGAGGTCATCGATCAGAACACCGATGTACGACTCGGAACGGTCGAGCACCAGCTCCTCTTTTCCCTGCACGCGGAGCGCCGCATTGATGCCCGCGATCAGGCCCTGTGCCGCAGCTTCCTCGTATCCTGAACTGCCGTTAAACTGGCCGCCGGAAAACAGATTTTTGATCGCCTTGAACTCCAGAGACGGCAGAAGCTGTCTCGGGTTGATGCAGTCGTACTCGATCGCATACGCATTCCGCACGATTTTTGCATGCTCCAGACCCGGCACGGTGTGATACATCGCAATCTGCACATCCTCCGGCAGTGAACTCGACATGCCGCCGACGTACATCTCATTCGTGTATCTTCCCTCTGGCTCCAGGAACACCTGGTGGCGGTTTTTATCGGCAAATTTTACGACTTTATCCTCAATCGAAGGACAGTACCGCGGACCAGTTCCCTCGATCATGCCGGAATAAAGCGGCGACCGGCTGAGATTTTCGCGGATGATTTTGTGCGTCTCCTCGTTCGTATACGTCAGCCAGCAGGATTCCTGATCGATCTGTACACTCTCCGGATCGGTCGAGAACGAGAACGGCACAACCCGCTCATCGCCGAACTGCTCTTCCATCTTGGAGAAGTCGATGCTCCGCTTGTCGATACGCGCCGGTGTTCCGGTCTTAAAGCGCACCATCTCCACGCCGTTTGCTTTCAGGGAATCCGTCAGATGCGTTGCCGCCTGCAGACCGTTCGGTCCCGTATACGTGCTCACATCACCGTAAATGCACCGCGCATTCAGGTAAACACCGGTACAGAGCACTGCAGCCTTGCAGTGGTAAATTGCACCGGAAACGGCTTTTACGCCCGTCAGAACGCCGTCTTCCACGATCAGCTCCGCAATCTCCATCTGGCGGATCGTCAGATGATCGGTGTTTTCGAGAACCTCGCGCATCGACTGGCTGTACGCCCGCTTGTCTGCCTGCGCACGCAGCGAATGCACCGCCGGTCCCTTTGATTTATTCAGCATTTTCGACTGAATAAACGTCTTATCAATATTTTTACCCATCTCGCCACCGAGCGCGTCGATCTCTTTTACGAGGTGTCCCTTCGAGGTTCCTCCGATGTTCGGATTGCACGGCATCATCGCGATGCTGTCGACACTTACCGTAAATACAACCGTTTCCAGCCCCATCCGCGCTGCCGCAAGTGCTGCCTCGCATCCCGCATGGCCCGCACCGATGACGGCAATATCAATTGTTTCTTCTAAAACTGCCATTTTTCCTGTCCTTTTCTATCTAAACTCTACGAACTGTTTCGTGACTATTTGCCTGTACAGAACTTGCTGAAAATCTCATTCACAAGGTCCTCTCCTACCGCTTCACCGATGATCGAGCCAAGTTCCTCATACGCATTCATTAGGTCAATCGAGAAGAAGTCCTCCGGCATACCCATTTCGATGCTGCCTGCCGTCAGCTCCAGACTCTTTTTTGCTTCCAGAAGCGCCTGTTTATGGCGCGCATTCGTGATGTAAACCTCATCGTTGAACGAAATTTCACCTTGGAAGAACATCTTTTTCATCTGCTCTTCCAGCTCTTCCATGCCCGTCTCTTCCCGCGCCGAAATGCTGATGACCGGAGCACCTGTCTTCTGCTCCATCTCCTCTTTTTCGATCACCGCGGTCAGATCTGATTTATTCAGCAGCACAATCGCCTTGCGCCCTTTCAGGATCTCCATAATTTTCGCATCATTCTCATCGAGCGGCACCGACGCATCCACCACGTAGAGGATCAGATCCGCATCTTTTGCGTGTTCGAGCGCACGGTCCACGCCGATTTTCTCGACCGTGTCCGCCGTCTTGCGGATACCCGCCGTATCGAGAATCCGAAGGGAAATACCCTTCAGCACCAGATTTTCCTCGAGCACATCGCGCGTCGTTCCGGCGATATCCGTTACAATCGCCTTTTCCTCTCCGGCCAGCAGATTCAAAAGCGACGATTTTCCGGCATTCGGCTTTCCAAGAATAACCGTCTTGATGCCCTCCTGGATCATCTTACCCTCATCCGCAGATGCCAGGAGCTTTTCAACCTGCTTTTTCTGCTCCGCAACAACCACGGCCAGCCGCTCCGGGTATCCGTCCAGACTGATGTGCTCCGGGTCATCAAGCGCCGACTCGATAAACGCGATCTCATAAATCAGCTTCTCGCGAATTGCCCGGATCGCCTTTTTCACCGTTCCGCGAAGCTGGCTCTCGGAGCTTTTTAAGGCATACGCACTCTTTGCCGAGATGACATCCATAACCGCCTCGGCCTGCGTCAGATCCATTCTTCCGTTCAGAAACGCCCGTTTCGTAAACTCACCCGGATCTGCCGCCCGCGCACCGGCATTTAAGACTGCCTCGAGCACTTTTTTCACCGCCAGCACCCCGCCGTGA